>Ga0105245_10000046_pt1 | contig 132997 bp, 117 predicted proteins | sample KBSM54metaG_FD_81523 | JGI IMG/M metagenome (GOLD analysis project Ga0105245, IMG submission 81523) | Miscanthus rhizosphere microbial communities from Kellogg Biological Station, Michigan, USA - KBS M5-4 metaG | ecosystem: Host-associated > Plants > Roots > Rhizosphere > Soil | place... | reverse complement strand
TCGCGACCGAGTGGGACTTCGTCGAGGCGCCGTCCCAGATGTTCGAGGAGTGGGCGTGGAGCTACGACACGCTCGCGCGGTTCGCGCGCCACCACGCGACCGGCGAGGTGATCCCGAAGGAGCTGGTCGAGAAGATGCGCCGCGCCGACAAGTTCGGGCTCGGCACCGCGACCGTGCAGCAGATCTTCTACGCGGCGATCTCGCTCGGCTTCCATCGCGCCGATCCGAAGGCGCTCGATCAGCTCGCCGAGGTCCAGCGGCTGCAGAAGCTGTACACGCCGTTCAGGTACGTGCCGGGAACGAAGTTTCATGCCTCGTTCGGCCACCTCGTTGGCTACTCGGCGATGTACTACACGTACCAGTGGTCCCTCGTGATCGCGAAGGACCTCCTCACGCCGTTCGAGAAGCTCGGCCTGATGGCGAAGGACGTGACGTTCGCGTATCGCGATCGAGTTCTCGCCCCCGGCGGGAGTCGCGATGCAGCGGAGCTTGTCCGCAATTTCTTGGGCCGCGAATACGACTTCAAAGCCTACGAGCGCTACCTCGTAGAGTCGGCCTGACAGTCGGATACAATTGGCGACAATCGCAGATCTATCGCGATGATCGGCGACAAAGAAGTGCGGTGAATCTCTGGAACTGAGACCCGTGAAGCTTCAACGTACTCCGCAGAGGAGATATCTGATGAAGAACTTCATGATCGTGTGCTTCGCCGTCCTGTCGATGGCTTCCGTTGGCTGCAAGAAGAAGGGCGGCTCGGCTGAAGCGATGTCGAAGATGACCGAGTTCAAGGACAAGATGTGCGCGTGTAAGGACAGCGCGTGCGCCCAGAAGGTCAGCGACGAGATGACCAAGTGGGGCCAGGATCAGGCGAAGGACAACAAGGAACCCCCGAAGATGTCGGAGGAGGAGACCAAGAAGTTCACGCAGATCGGCGAGGACATGGGCAAGTGCATGCAGAAGGCGATGGGCGGCGGTGCCGACATGGCCGGCTCGGCGGCGGCTGCGGCTGGCTCGGCGGCTGCGGCTGCGGGCTCGGCGGCTGAGATGGCCGGCTCGGCGGCGGCTGCGGCTGGCTCGGCGGCGGAAGCGGCTGGCTCGGCGGCTGCGGCCGCGGGCTCGGCGGCTGCGGCCGAAGGCTCGGCGGAGAAGAAGTAACTCTTCTTTTCGCGCTAACTAGCTTCGCCTAGTTGAGGAAGGCTCCACGTTCGTGGAGCCTTTCTGCGTTTCGGCTTAGAACATGATCATGCGTCTCGCTCTCGTGTTGTTGCTCGTCGCATGCGGCACTCACGACAAGCCGGCGCCGACGGCCGGCAGCGGCAGTGCCGTCGCGGCGAAGGTCGTCGACGGCGGAACGATCGACGCGCTACCTGCCGTCGCGATGGGCAGCGACGGCTTGCCGCTCGCGTGCGGCGATTGGAAAGCGGCGATCGAGAAGCTGAAGACGTGCACCGCGCTTCCCGAGAACGCACGCTCGTCGCTGATCTCCGTCTACACCGAAGCGTCGACGGGCTGGGGCCAATTGCCCGCGGATGCGAAGCAGCATCTCGTCGCGGTCTGTCGAGCTGGTGCGGATTCGGTGTTGAAGGGCGCCAAAGCCACGTGCGGATGGTAGCGTCCGCCTCATGAAGGCGATCCTGTTCTGTTCCGCTCTCGCGCTCGTCGGTGTTGGATGCAAGAAGGGCAGCTCGGCGTCGAGCTGCGCCGATGCGATCAACAAGGGCGTCGACACGATGATGGCCGCCGGCGCGAAGCGCATGGAAGGCGCACCGCCCGAGATGAAGGCGAAGATGGACGAGATGGCCGTCAAGCTGAAGGGCGTGATCACGAACCGCTGCACCGAGGACAAGTGGTCGGCCGAGGTGATCGATTGCTACAGCAAGGCGCAGAAGCGCACCGACCTCCGCGACTGCCGCAACAAGCTGCCGCAGGATCAGCAGGCGAAGCTCCAGAGCGAAGAGACGTCCGTGATGCTCGGCGCCGGCTTCGGCGGTGGCATGCGTCCGCACGACATGGGTGGCTCGGGCGCGCCGCCGGTCGCAGACGGCTCGGGCATGGCGGCGCCGGCTACGGCGGGCTCGGCGGCTACGCTGGCGCCGGCTGGATCTGCGGCTGGCTCGGCGAAGTAGTTAGCGCTGCGCGGTGAGATCGCGCGTGATGTTCTTCTGGTGCGCCTCGAGCGTGCCGCCGCCGATCTCGATCAGCTTCGCGTCGCGCCAGAACTGCTCGACGCGGTACTCGGTGCAGTAGCCATAACCGCCGAGCACCTGGATCGCGGCATCCGCGATCTCCTTCGCCGCCGTCGACGCGAACAGCTTCGCGGCATCGGTGCCGAGTCGGTTGCGGTGATGCGGGCCGACCGTCGCCGCGACGTTGTACGTCAGCGCGCGCATCGCCTCGAGCTTCGCGAAGCTGTCGCCGATGTAGCGCTGGATCTGACCGTGGTCCGCGAGTGACTTGCCGAACGTCTGGCGCTCGATCGCGTACTTCACCATCACGTCGAGGCAGCGCCGCGCGATGCCGATCGCCATCGCCGCGAGGCCGAGGCGCTCGATCTCGAGGTTGCGCATCATGTTCGTGATGCCGCCGCCCTCCGTGCCGAGCAGGTTCTCGCCGGGCACCGTGCAGTCCTCGAAGATCAGCTCGCTCATCGTCGATGCGCGCATCCCGACTTTCGGGATTTTCGGCGACACCGAGAACCCAGGGAACGATTTCTCGACGACGAACGTCGTGATCCGATTGTCGAGCTTCGCGTAGACCAGCGCGATATGGGACTCCGGCCCGTTCGTGATGAACGTCTTGCGACCGTTCAGCACGTAGTCGCCGTTCGGCATCTTGCGCGCGGTGGTCTGGAGCCCGAGCACGTCGGTGCCGACCGAAGGCTCGGTCATGCCCATGCAGCCGATCGTCTCGCCGCTCAGCACCTTCGGGAGGTACTTGCGGCGCTGCGTCGGGTTGCCGGCCCAGTAGAAGTTGTTCACGAACAACAACGCGTGCGCCAGGTAGCCGAGCGCGAAGCCCGGATCGCTGTACGACAGCTCCTCGTGGACGATCACCGACGCCATCGCGTCGAGATTCGCGCCACCATCGCCTTCGGGAATGGTGACGCCGATCAGGCCCAGCTTGCCGAGCTCGCTCAACAGCTTGGTGTTGAACGTTCCGGACTCGTCATGTTCCATGGCTTGCGGTTCGACCCGCGTCGCCGTGAATTGCCGGACCGTCTGTCGCAGTAACTCGTGCTCTTCGGTCTCTGGCACGGCGCCACCTTATCAAACCGCGGTACGTTTGGGCCTTATGATGCCCGGCGTCGCACGCTGGTTACGAGAAAAGCCGGCCGTCCTGGTCGCGAACCCTACCGCTCAGTCGGGAAAAGCCGCGGACTGGATTAGACACGCACGGGCTTTATTAGACGAAGCCGGCGTGACGCACCGCTTCGTCGCGACCGAGCCCGAGGGCGCGACGGTGACGCGGGTCCGCGAGGCGGTCGATCGCGACGGCGCTCGGCTCGTGATCTACATGGGCGGCGACGGCACGTTCGCCGAGGTCGCGAAGGGCATCCTCGGCTCCGATCACGCCTCCGACTGCGCGATGGGCATGCTGCCGACCGGCACCGCGAACGATCAGGGTAAGTCGTTCGGGCTATCGGCGGGGGCGGGCGCGCTGGAGCGAAATGTTTCAGTCGTCGCCGCCGGTCACACGGTCGGCTGCGATGTCGGCACGCTCGTCGTCGAGCGCGGGACGAAGGAGATCCATCGCGATCTGTTCTTCGATTCGTTCTCGGTCGGGCTCGGCGCCGCGAGCCTCGCGACCCGCAACCGCGATCGCGAACGCGTCCGCCGGATCCCCGGCCTCGGTGCGATCTATCGCGATCAGCTCGTCTACGCCGGTGCGATCGCGCAGCGGCTCGCCGAGAGCTACGTCGTCGATACGAAGTTCGATCTCGATGTCGTTGTCGATGGTGTCGTGAAGAACTATCCGGGGCTCCTCGACGTCATCGTCAAGAACACCAAGATCTTCGGCGGCGAATGGATCTTCGACCCCGACTCCGAATCTGACGACGGCAAGTTCGAGCTCGTGCCGGTCGCCGGGCGGCGCGACTTCTTCGCGAAGCTCTCGGGCGGGTTACGGCATAGCCCGATCGGTCCCGCAGAGCTCGAGCAGCTCGGGATCGAGAACGAGCCCGGCTTGTCGGGATCCCGGATGGAGCTCGTCGTCCGCACCCAGACCAACGCGCTGCCCGCCGCCCAGATCGACGGCGAGGAGATTCCCGCCGGCGAGCGCTACCTGATCGAGGTCGCGACCCGCGCGTTGCGGCTGATCGTGCCGCGCGAGCACATCGATCCCTCGTTCACCGATCACAGCGGCCCCGTCCGCTGAGTTGGCACACATCAGGTTGCACTGAGGGGTTCGCGCCTCGAAATACGGCGTTCATCGCTCGGCCGATTGCGCAGTTAGCGCGTGGCGTGACACTTGCTGAGGGTTTCGCGCGCCGCGTACGTGCACGTGCTCGCTATTACCCTCATCATCATCACGAGTGCGTGCACGTACGTGGGCTTTGTTAACGCTGCTGGCGTGCGGTCAACCTGCCGCGCCGGTTCCGCCGGTGAAACCCGCGGCGCCACTGCCCGTCGACAACCTCGCCCATACCTGTAGCGAGGCCGGCGTCGGCATCGAGCAAGCGACGCGCGGCATCCGCTCGCCCGATAGCTCCGTCGGCCAGGAGATGCGCGGCCGCTGCCTCGACGATCACTGGACGGCCGATGCGATCGAGTGCTTCGCGATGATGCACGAGGGCGACCTCGGCACCTGCGCGAAGAAGCTCCCCGAGGACTCGCGCAAGGCCATGTTCGCCGCGCTCGGCGGGACGGATGAAACGGCTGTCGCGATCGCGAAGATCCGGCTCGCCGACATGCACGTTGGCGTGCCCGCGTGCGACCAGCTGTTCGCGACGGCGCACGACTTTCTCGGTTGCGAGGCGATTCCGCTCGAAGATCGCGCGCAAGCCGGCGCGCAGATCGCCGACTCGTGGAACTTGCCCGACAAGTTGCCGGCGGATGCGCAGGCGCGCATCGCGAAGGTTTGCAGCGAATCGCGGGAAGCACTCGTCCAGCGCTCGTCGGCTGCGGGCTGCCAATAGCGGTATAGTCGCCGCGATGTCGGTGACGCGTGTGTTGGTGGGGGCGATCGGTGCGATCGGTGGCTATTTGTTCATCATCGCGATCGCGACGCTCGCGAAGTTCGAGACGCCGTGGCTGCCGTACGTCGCGGAGCTCGCCGGCGCGCTCGTCGCCGGTGGAGCACTCGCGCGGCAGGGCACCAGGCATCGGTTCGAATCGCTCGGAGCCGGACTCCTGTCGGTCGTGATCGTGGGGATCGTCGCGTTCGCGAGTCCACACACGTACAGCTGGGTCGCCGCGCGGTCGGAGCAGCCGTGGCTCGTCGCGGCCGCGCTCCTGATCTGTTGCGGCGCAGCTGGTCATGCCGGCGCACGGCTCGCCTATGGCCGCGGGGGACGGGGCTCGATCGTCGTGTTCTCCACGATCGTTAGCTCGGGCTTCCTGTTGTTCGGCGACCGATTCATCACACCGCTCGTGGTCCACGCGACGCACAACGAGTTGATCGTGCTGCTCGTTCCGCTCTACGTCTGCTCGTTGCTCGCGGGGATCTCCGTGCAGTCGGTGGTACCGCTCGAGCACGCCGGCCTCTGCGCGAGCGGCGTTGCGGTGGTCATCGGCGTGGTCGTGATCGGGATGGAAATCGGGGGGCAGGCGGCATCTGGACTCCTGTGGCTCGTGCTCGCCGTCGTCGCAGCTTTCATCGGGGCGCTCGCGGCGCAGACCGTGCGCCATTCCTCGAATCGCTGACAGCCATGGGCAGGGCGAGCTGGTTGCCAAACTGCCGGCGAGCTTCGCGCGGACCCCACGTGGGGCCGCGACGATTCCACTCAGTCGGGCCGTACCACTCGTTCAGCCAGGTGCGCATCGTCGCGGAACCTTGGTCAGTCTGGGCGCCTTCGCAGCCCCTTTACGCCGAGGACGTTTCGGCCCATCCTCCCCGCATCTACAAGGAGAAGTTCCATGGCTGACGTCTTCATTTACGACGCACTTCGTACGCCGCGCGGGCGCGGCAAGGCTGGCAAGGGCGGACTCTCGGGGCTTCACCCGCAGGAGTTGCTCGCGCAAACGCTCAACACGATGGCGGACCGCCGCAAGCTCGATAAGAAGCTGGTGCAGGACGTCCAGATCGGCTGCGTCACCCAGGTCAGCGAGCAGGGCGCGTGCATCGCGCGCGTCGCGCTGATCGCGGCCGACTGGCCGGAGGACGTGACGGGCTCGACGACGAACCGGTTCTGCGGCTCGGGTCTCGAGGCCGTGAACGGCATCGCGGCGAAGATCGGCGCGGGCTTCCTCGATGCCGGCATCGGTGGCGGCGTCGAGTCGATGTCGCGCGTCCCGATGGGCTCGGACGTCCAGTTCCTCGACGCGAACAACGAGAAGCTGCGCCATCGCCTGTTCCTCGTGCCGCAGGGCATCTCGGCCGACCTGATCGCGACCCGCGAAGGGTTCACGCGCCAGGACGTCGACAAGTTCGCGCTCGCCAGCCAGCAGAAGGCGGCGCGCGCGATCGAGGAGAAGCGGTTCGCGAATTCGATGTTCGCGGTGAAGAACGATGACGGCTCGGTCGCGCTCGACCGCGACGAGCATCCGCGCGCGGACACGACGCTCGCGTCGCTCGGTGGCCTCGGCGCGGCGTTCGAGAAGATGGGCGCGATGAAGGTCGGCTACGCGGGCGAGACGCTCGACGAGCTCGCGCTGAAGCGCTACCCGGAGACCAAGGCGATCCAGCACGTTCACACCGCGGGCAACAGCTCCGGCATCGTCGACGGCGCGGCGGTCGTGCTGATGGGATCGAAGGAGTGGGGAGCGAAGGCCGGCCAGAAGCCGCGCGCGAAGATCCGCGCGTTTGCGACGGCGGGCGCGGAGCCCGTGATCATGCTGACGGCGCCGGCGCCGGCGTCGGAGCGCGCGCTGAAGCAGGCGGGGATGTCGGTCAAGGACATCGACCTGTGGGAGATCAACGAGGCGTTCGCGACCGTCCCGATGCAGACCGCGAAGGCGCTCGGCATCGACATGGACAAGATCAACGTGAACGGTGGCTCGATCGCCCTCGGTCACCCGCTCGGCGCGACCGGCGCGATCTTGCTCGGCACGGCACTCGACGAGCTCGAGCGCTCGAACAAGTCGACCGCGCTGATCACGCTGTGCATCGGTGGCGGCATGGGCATCGCCACGATCATCGAGCGCGTCTGAATCTGCTATACGTGCCGTCGTGCTCTGGCGGTGCGTAGCCCTCGCGCTGGTCGCGTGCGAGGCTCCGCGCGAGCCCGCACCACCACCGCCACCGACGTGGGAGCTCGCTCCCCCGGCGTCGGTGTGGCCGCTCGGTCTGCAGACCGGGCGGATCGGCCGTGGCGTCGCACCGCAACCGGTGACGGCGCGCGGCGTGCCCGGCGTGCCGATCGCGAACGTCGAGGTCTGGCAGGTCGAGGGCCAGGCGAGCGAGCATCCGGCACTCGCGGTGCTCGGCGACCGCGACCGCGCCACGGTCGAGCTGTTCGATCTCGACGAGGGACGCGCGGTGTGGCGGACGACCTGCGACGGATCGGTGATCGGTCCGGTCGGCGGATCGGTGCTGTGTCGCGGTGACAACGCGATCAGCGCGCTCGCACTCGCCAACGGAAAGCCGGCGTGGAAGCACGCGGGTCGGTTCGCACGTCGCGAAGCTGGGCACGTCGCGGTGTTCGATGGCGACGGCATCACCGTGCTGGATGCGACGAGCGGCGCGGAGCTCGGGCACGAGGCGCTGCCGGCCGGCGACACGTTCGCGGGAAGCTGCGATGGCGAGGTCTACGCGACGACGTCGCGCCACGACCTCGTGCGCCTCGGCGCGGTGAAGTGGACGACCTCCCTCGTCGCAGAGCGGCTCGAATGCTCGGGCGATGCGGTGATCGTCGAAGCCGGCGGGTCGCTCGTGGCGGTCACGCGATTTCTCGGCAAGCAGCTGGGCCGGATCGACAACGTGCGCGACGTGTGGCCGGCCCGCGACGATCCGCACGCGCTGGAGGTCTCGACGGCATGGGGCGTCGTCCACGCGTCGCACGACCTCCTCGACCAAACGGTGGTCGATCTCCCGGCGATGGGCCCGCTGATCGCGTCGCACGGCGAGCACCGACTCGTTCGCCTGACTGCGGGGACCGCGGTGTTACTCGATCGCCAAGGCGTCCGCGCGTATCTCGCCATGCCCGAGACGAGCGCGGCGATCGGCGAGCGGCGCGTCCTCGCGGGCGAGCGCTACTTCGATCTGCCTGCGCCGTGGCACGGGCCCGCACCGCGCGCGGGGCTCGCCGCACCGATCACGCTCGCCGCGGAGCTGCGCGATCTGCCGGCGGCGACGCCGCTCGATACGACACGTGCCATCGCGCTCGATGGTGATCGCGCGATCGCGGCGGTCGCGTTGACGGATCACGAGGTCGTCGTCGCGACCGAGCACCGGCTCGTTCACCTCGCGCTGTCGCCGCTCGCGTGGCGCGCACCGCACGTGTTGCCCGCGCCGGTCACCGCGCTCGCGGCATCGAACGACGGTGTCGCGTACGCGACGAATGACGACGTCGTGATAGACAACGAGATCGCGAGTCGCCGCATCCGAGCGGATCACCTCGAGACTCGTGCGCACGCCACGCTCGTTCGCACCGGCGCGCGCACGATCGTGCTCGACGACGATGCGTTGCCGCTCGGCGAGCTACCGACCGCGATCGCGACGCTGACCGACGGCGGGCTCGTGGTCAGCTTCGAGCGCGGCCGGGTCGTCGCGCGGATCCCGCAGGCGTGGATGCTGCCGGTGTGGTCGCTCGCGGTCGACGGCACCGTCGCGTCGATCGAGCGCGCGGGCGATGGCGTGATCGCGATGCTCGAGGACGGCGACGCGTATCGGATCGATCGCACGGGCCACGCGACCGCGATCGCGGGCCTCGGCCTCGGCTGGCGCGGCGAGCCGGATCGCGTGCTCGGCACGGCGCCGGGCGGACCGATTCCACCGAACCCGATCGTCGCGCCGGTCCAGCCGCCCGAGGTCTACAAGCCGACCGACCTCGAGGCCGCGCCCGCGATCGCGACCCCGTGGCCGCCGACGTTCGCGGCGCCGGTGATGCCGGCGAGCTGGGAGCTCTCGATCTACGGCCTCGACGGAGGCCTGCGCGCGCGCAACGACTACCCGCTGACCGGGGCGATCACTCCCGCGCTGAGGACCGCCGGTGCGCCGCTGGTCTACCGCGCGGGACGCGACGTCCTGGTGATCGATCCGAGCACCGGCGATCCATTGCGGCGCGTCACGCTACCCGAGGACGCACCCGTATTCTCGACGGTCGTCGACGGGAAACCGCTGGTCGGAACGATCCTCGCCGCGCCCCTGCGTGCCGTCGTGTTTTAGTGATACAGATCGAGGATGGCTCTTCCGCTCCGGGCTGCGTTGCGCTCCGCCGGCCGCTTCATGGTCAAGAACCCCACGACGATGCTGAGCATGGCTCGGCACGCGCTGGGCATGCGGATCGCGGTCCCGCTCGATACGCTGCGCTGGTTCATCGCGAACACGCCGCCGTCGAAAAAGGCGCCGCAGGACATCACGATCACGCCGCGGCCGCCCGCGATCGGGCTCGGCGCGACGATCGACCTGATGGGAACGACCGTCCGCGCGGGCGCATCGATCCGGGTCGAGCAGATCGAGGTCTCCGATCACAAGTTCAAGGTCACGATTCGCCTCGGCGACGTGACGATGAAGGTGCTCGGCGAGTCGTTCACGCCCGTCGCGGGCCTGATCAAGAGCGGCGCGCTCGACCTGTCGAAGCCGGGAAACCTCGCCAAGTTCATGCCGAAGAAGCCGGCCGTGCTCGTCGAGGCGCATGACGACGTCATCGTGATCGACCTGATGCAGAACCCGAAGTTCGCCGAGAACGACAAGGTCCGCGGCATCCTCGGCACGCTGACGCCGGTCGTTCAGGTCTCGGGCATGTCGACCGAGGGCGACTTCCTGATCCTCCAGCTGCGCGCGAGCCCGTTCGGGATCCCACGCGCGCTCAGCGCCGCGCGCCAGCTCGCGGCCGGCTAAGTCATGGCCGAGGGGATCGCACTCCTCGCGACCGACAAGGCCGAGCGCTACGCCGAGGCGTTGCCGCAACTCGAGGCGCTCGTCGCCGACGAGCCGGATCTGATCGCGAACCTCGCGAACGTGACCGCCGTGCTGCGCACGTGCTTGCCGATCGCGAGCTGGATCGGGTTCTACATCACGCGTGCAGGTGAGCTCGTGTTGGGGCCGTTTCAAGGCAATGTCGCGTGCGTGCGGATCGCGTTCGGCCGGGGTGTGTGCGGAACCGCAGCGGCCGAGCGGCGAACGGTCGTCGTGCCCGATGTCGATCAATTCCCGGGGCACATCGCGTGCGATGCCGGCTCGAAGAGCGAGATCGTCGTGCCGATCAGCGTCGGCGACAAGGTCGTCGCGGTGCTCGACCTCGATAGCTACGAGCTCGCGGCGTTCGATGACGTCGATGCGGCGTGGCTCGCGAAGGTCGCGGCGCTCGCTGCGCGATTCGCATGGTGAAGGCGCTACTGCTCGTGGTCCTCGTGGCGTGTCAGAGCCACGAGAGCGCGCCGCGCAACGAGACGGGCAGTGGCAGCGCGGCGCCGGCGGTGGCGGCCGATGCGCATGTCGCGAGAGATGGTGACGAAGTCGCGGCGGATGCGCGGGTTGTCGTCGACGAACCGGAGCCGGCGCCGGATCCGGGGAAGCAGATCTACGCACTCGGAGCGGTGCCGGCGTGGCAAGCGGTGATCGACCGCACCTCGTATCTGGAGCGTCGCGATCAACACGGTGTCGTCTACGGCACGCTCGGCGACGGGATCACCACACTGGTTCCCGCGACGGGCGACGCAGGCATGGCGCAGGCGCCGACACCGTACACGTGGCTGATCGACGACACCGAGGGCAACGGCTGTTTGGCGATTCGCGTCGCGATGCCCGACACGTCGAAGTCGAAGGCGGGCGATCGCGTCGCGGTGTCGGGATCGTGGGCACTCGATGCCGATCGCAAGTGGTTCTGGAAGCCGACGCTCGTCACGCCGCTCGCGCCGGCGCCGCCCAGCAAGGCGAAGGATCCGGCTGCGGCGCCCGGGCATGCGATCAGCAACGGCGATCTGCCGAGCGGCGCGCGACCGATCAGCCTCGCGAAGGAAGGCGACGCGGCGTACTTCACCGTGCTCGGCGCGCCACCGTTCGCCGACGGCGATGGCTGGCAAGTCGCCGACGAGCTCGGCAACCCGGTCTACGCGCTGCTCAACATGCCGGGCGAGCGCGCGAGCTTCGGCGCGCAGGATCTGCGGACGCCCGACGAGCGCTGGGCGTTGAAACGCGCGCAGACCTACTGGGTCCGGATCGGTCCGGTCCACAAGCACGGCCCCGACAAGCCCGTGACGATCAACGCGCACACCGCACCGGTGCGCGTCAAATAGGCCGGCGCTTCTCGACCGCGGTGCGGAGCTCGTCGGATGGGGCCTGCGCCATGATCAGCTTCCCGCCTCCCGGGCCCGTCGGCTTCGTGGGGTTCTCGACCGGCTTGTGCTCGGTCCACCACTGTCGCGCGCGGGCTTCGGTCCACGCCTGATCGGCCGGGACTTCGATCGCGCGGAGCGCTTCGATCACGGCTCGCGCGTCGCGCGGCCGATCTTCGGGGCGCTTCGCGAGCAGTGCGACGACGAGCTCCTCGAGCGCCACCGGCAACCAGCCGCGGACGCGCGGGCGGAGCGCGGGAATCGGCTCGAGCGCGTGCGAGCGCATCGCCGCATCCTCGTCGGGGCGCGGATAGATTTCGTTGCCCGCGAGCAACCACCACGCGACGCAGCCGAGCGCGTAGAGATCCGCGCGCGCGTCGACCGCAACGCCGACCGCTTGCTCCGGCGCGATGTAGCCCGGCGTGCCGACGATCGAGCCTGCCGACGTCAGCCGTCCCGATGGCGTTGTCTCCGTGACCGCCGGCAGCTCGACCAGCTCCTGCGCGAGGGCGAGCGGTTCCGCGATCGTATGGACGATGCCGAAGTCGAGCAGCTTCACGACGTCGACCTCGTCGGCGGCGCGGCTGATCATCAGATTTGCCGGCTTGATATCGCGGTGGAGAAGGCCGGCCTCGTGCGCCTCTGCGAGCGATTGGCACGCCTGGGTCAAGAGCGAGATCACGCGCGCCGCGGGCTGCGCACCGTGCATGCGGACGAGCCGGTCGAGGTCGAGCCCGTCGAGGAGCTCCATCACGTAGAAGAACGTGCCGTCGTCGGTGACGCCGTAGTCGTACAGCGCGATCGTGTGGCGCGATCGCATCGCGGCGAGGGTCTGCGCCTCGCGCCGGAACCGCTCGCGGATCTTCGGCGCGTAGCTCGGATCGCGCAGCGCCTCGGCGCGCATCAACTTGATCGCGGCCTCGCGGGCGAGCAAGCGATGCTCGGCGCGCCAGACCTCGCCCATTCCGCCCATACCGAGCTTGCTGACGAGCCGGTAGCTGCCGAGCTCCTTCGCGCGCGCTTCGGCGGAGCGCGCGTGCTCGCGCGCCGTCACGACCGCGCGTCGCATCCGCACGAGGTTCCACGCGAACATCAGCGCGACGCCGAGTGCGATCGCGAGCGCACCGCCCGAGGCGAGCAGCGATTGCTTCTCGAGGCGATGCGTCGGGCCGAGTAACACGCGCTCGGGCACGAGCGTCGCGAGGTGCCAGTCGAGCGGTGCCGCGATGCCCGCGCGCTTGCCGCCGACGGGCGCGACCGATGCGAGGTAGTCGCCGTCGGGCGTATGGAGATCGAAGTAGGTCAGCTCGCCGAGTGGCTTGCCGGTGATCGCCGTGAACAGCGCCTCGAGCGCGGGATCCGCGAAGTCCTCGTGGCGGAGCAGGCGGTTCTCCTTCGTCGCGGTCTCGGGAACCTGCGCCGACGGATACGCGAGGATCGTCCCGTCGCTCGCGAACACGAGCGTACGCGCACCTTCGAACGGCGGTCGCACGACGAACGCCGACATCTCGGTGACGTCGTAGTCGACGGTCGTCACCGCGACGAGCTGACCACCGGTGTCGTAGATCGGCTCGGCGACGGTCAACCCGGTCTTGTGCGACGTGAAGAACGTGCGCGGTGGCAGCCACACGCGCGTGCGCGCCTGGGTCGCGAGTTGCCAGTGCGGACGCGCGCGCACGTCGTAGGTCGTCTGTTCGGTCCCGGCGACATGGGCGCCACCGGTGAACGCGTAGTTCGTGCGCGTCCCGGCGACGGTCTCCTGGACGCGCAGCTCGCCGGTTGCGGGCTCGAGAAACGTGCCGCGCATGACGCCGTTTGGAAACCCGATGCTGACGTTCGCGACGCCGGGTCGACCGACGCTGAGCTGGCGCAGCTGCGCTGCGACGGTGGCGATCGGCAGCGCCGGATCGGCGAGCGCGCGCAGACCCGCGAACATCGGGTCCGACTGGTCGAGTGCGAACGCGACATCGTGCTGGACGTCGACCGCCTGTGCGGCGAGCTGGCGGCGCGCCATCGTGTCGCTCGCATCCCGCGTCGCGCTCCGGCCGAGGAGCAGGACCGTGACGCCGGTCAGGATCGCGAGCAGCGGGACGAGGATCAACACGCCTGCCGGCGAAGCGAGCGCGCGGCCGAGTCGCTCCTGCGGAGGTGCGCCGGCGAGGCTGGGCTGCGAAGGCGCGGTCACTCCGCGCGAGCGTAACGCGATCGCCTGCTATTGGGCGACGGTCGCGGCGTTGCCGCGCAGCTTCATCGCGCGGTCGATGAGACCGACCAGCTCCTTCCGGTCGTTATTCGTCGCATTCGCGTCGGCGAGCGCGCGGATGTCCTCGAGCGGCCACGTCGTCGCGCCGCGCATCACATCGGCGAACGCGGCGACCGCGAACGCGAACTTGAGGTCGCTATTCGCCTGCACGAGGTCCGCGGCCGGCGCAGCGGGCATCGCGAACGCGGCTTCGGTCGCGCGGTCGGCATCGGGCTGCTTGTGGCGGATCCGGACCGTGCCGAGCGGGGCGGGCGCGCCGGCGAGCTCGACCTCGTAAAGCGCGGTGACCTGATGGCCCCAGCCGACCTGGCCGGCACCGACGTCATCCTTGCGGAAGTCGCTGTCCTTGAGGTCGCGGTTCTCGTAACCGATCAGGCGATAGCGCGACACGACCGACGGATCGAAGTCGACTTGGAGCTTGACGTCCTTCGCGGCGACCTCGAGCGTCGAGGTCAGCTGCTCCGCGAACACGCGCTTCGCCATCTCGAACGAGTCGATGTAGTAGTTGTTGCCGTTGCCCTTGTCGGCGAGCTGCTCCATCAGCACGTCCTTGTAGTTGCCCATGCCGAACCCGATCGTCGACAGCGTGACGCCGGCCTTCGCGCGCGACTCGATCAGCTTCAGGATCTCCTCGTGCGATGCCGGGCCGACGTTCGCGTCGCCGTCGGTGCACACGATCACGCGCGAGATCGCACCGGGCCGCACGGTCTTGATCGCCTGGTCGTACGCGAGGTCGATTCCCGAGGCCATCGCGGTCGAGCCTTCGGTCGACAGCGAGTCGATAGCGCGGTCGATCCTCGCGCGCGCGTCGGAGGTGTCGAGGCTCGTCATCGGCAGGACGACGCGCGATGCGCCGGCATACGTGACGAGCGAGACCTGATCCTTCTCGGTCAGGTTCGCGGTCAGCACGTGGAGCGACTTCTTCGCGAGCTCGAGCTTGTCGGGCGAGCTCATCGAGCCCGAAACGTCGACGAGGAACACCAGGCTCGACGGCTTGCGCTCGCCCGGCGTCTTGTCCTTCGTCGCGACGCCGACGCGCAGGATGTAGCGGTTCGGTTCGAACGGATGCGCTGCCGCGTCCATCACGACCGCGAACGGTGCGGTCTCGGTGCTCGGTGCCGGGAAGCTGTACTTGAAGTAGTTGACCCACTCCTCGACGCGCACCGACGCCGCCGGCGGCAGCTCGTTGCCTTGCAGCTTGCGCCGCGCGATCGTGTACGACGCCGTATCGACATCCGCGGCGAACGTCGACAGGTGATCCTTCGCAGCATCGACCCACGGATTGCGACCCGGGTCTTTGTATTCCTCACCGGTCGTCGGTTCCGCGGCCGCGATCGCGACCGGCGACGGTGGCGCGGCTTCGCGCGCCATCATGTAGCGGCCTCCGCCGCAGGCAACGAGAGATGCAAGGAGCGCGAGACGGGCATTCGGCATGCCCTCCGAACGCGCCGCAACGCGCGGTGCTTACGCTGTAAGTTTTGCCGCGCTCGCGCGTTTACGGGTGGGCTTTCAGCCACTCGTGCGCGAGCTTCAGCGTCTCGTCGTGATCGGTGTTGCGGGTCGCCTTTTCGAGCGCTGCGACCGCCGCCTTCGCTTCGGCAAGGCCCTCTGGCTTGTGCCCCAGCGCGTACTCCACGCGCGCGTGACCGAACTGCGCGGCCGCGAAGTCGGCGACCGAGGTTCCCTCGCGCAACGTGTCGCGTGCGTGGGTCGTATCGGCGAGCGCCTCTTGGAGTTGGTGAAGCTCGAGGTGCTCCTCGCCGCGCAGCTCGATCATCAGACTTTCGAGCGGCATCCCGGCGACGATCGGAATCGCTCGGTTCAGCTCGTCGATCGCCTGTTGATGCCGGCCGTGATCGGCGTCGTTCTGCGCGAGCGCGCCGAGCGACATCGCGACCTGCGGATGCTTCGGCCCGAGCACGCGCTCCCGGATCGCGAGCGCGCGCCGCCAGCCCTCGACCGCGGCCTTGTCGTCGCCCTTCTTCTCGTAGGCGAGCGACAGGTTCTGGATCACGTTCGCGATCTCGACGGTGTCGCCGCCGAACACCTTGGTCTCGTCGTCGATCGCTCGCTGGTACGTCGCGATCGCGTCGTCGAACTGGCCGAGCTCGCGATAGTCGTCGCCGAGGTCCGACAGCGCGGTGCCGATCTTCGCGCGGTTGTCCTCGGGATGCTCCTGGAACACGTCGACCGCGTGCTGGGTCATCGCGAGCGCTTCCTTCGACCGGCCAACCTCGTTGTAGACGATGCCGAGGCTGACCATCGTCTCGGCGATCGTCACGTGATCCGGCGGCAACACCCGCTGACGGATCGCGAGCGCCTTCTCGAACTCGCTCAGCGCTTGCTGCGGCTTCTCCATCGCGTCGAACAGCGAGCCGAGCTGGTAGTGACTGTCGGCGACCGACGGGTGATCGTCGCCAAGCGCGGCCACGCGAAGCGACAGTGCTTGCTCGGCTTCGCGGCGCGCCTCTTCGTACTTGCCCGCATCTTCGAACGCGAGTGCCGTGTTCGCGCGCGCGGACGCGACCAGCGGATGCTTCGGCCCGAGCGCCTGGGACAGCTCGCGCGTGCCCTCCTGGAACCGCGCGATCGCATCGTCGAACTTCTCCTCGCGCAACGCGAACGTGCCGCGCGCGAGGTCCATGAGGCCGCGCAACTCTCCCGGATTGCCGGCGCGCGCGATCGCCGCGGTCGCGACCGGCTCGAGCTGGCGCGCCTCGGTCGTGCGCGCGAGGCGATAGCCGAGCATGTGGTAGAGCGTGATCCAGCTGCGCGCGACCAGGTTGTCGTCGTGCGCTTCGGCGGCGAGCTCGCCGGTGAGCTTGAGCTCGGCGACCGCTTGCTCGTTGCGCTCCGCCGCGTCGAGAAAGCGCGCGTATACCGAGTGAGCGCGCGCGCGGAGCGGCACGTACGGCACCGCATCGACCGCGCGGACGAGCGCGGGGATCACCGCGGCGACGTCGCGCTCCTTGCCCGCATCGATCATCGTCCGCATGCTCTGGATCTGGAGATCGAGTCCCGCGACCTGCGCGCGCAGTGCAGGCACCGGTGCCGGAACGCCCGAGAGCAGCGCGTCGCGATCGTTGCAGACCTCGATCGGTGGCAACGCGAGCGCGGCGGAGACCGCCTTGGTGATCACCGACAGATCGGGATGCTCCTCGAGCACGCCGATCAACGCGCGGGTCTCGCGGTCACGGTCGTCGAGACATTCGATCCGGCGATCGAGGAGCTCGGCGGATTGATCGTGACGAACCTCCGTCGCGACGCACGCATCGTGACGCGCCACGCTCGCCGCGCGCGCGCGATCGTCGAGCAGCTTCGAGAGCCGCGGGAACACCTCGTCGGCGACGGGTACGTGCGAGCTCGCGAACGCAGCGTGCAGCGCATCGCGGGCCTCCGGCGTCCACGCCGTCGCCGCACTCGTGTCGCACGGATCGGCCGCGCGATGCGCGATGAACGCCGCACCACCGGCGACGAGGAGCGCACCCGCGATCGCGCCGATCGCGAGGTTCCGCTTCGTATTGTCCTGCGCGAGCTCGCCGAGCAGCGCGTCCATATCGGGGAACCGCGTCTCGGGCTCGACGGAGAGCCCGCGGAGCAGCGCCTTCTTGATCCGCGCCGGCACCGGCTTGCCGTGGTCGCGGATCGTCCCGCGCAGCACGTTCTCCGCATACGCCGCATATTCGGTGCCTTCGAACGGCAGCTCGCCGCGCAGCGCCTCCCACAGCGCGACGCAGAACGCGAACTGATCGGCCTGCGCCGTCGCGACGATGCCGCGGTGTTGTTCGGGCGCCATGTACGTCGGCGTGCCGAGCACGGCGCCGGTCGCGGTCATCGCGAGGTCGGTGTGAGAAATCTCCACCGGCGGCGGACTCGAAGGTGCGCGGAGCTCCGGCGCGGTCGCCAACCCGAAGTCGGCAACTCGCACGCGGCCATCTCGCGCGACCAGCACGTTCGCCGGCTTGAAGTCGCGGTGAACGATGCCGGCGCGATGCGCTGCCGCGAGCCCACGGCCCGCCGCGACGAACACGTCGATGACGTGTTGCGGGCTGTGCGCCGAGCGCAACCACTCGGCGAGCGTCGTGCCCGCGATGAACTCCATCGCGAGGTAGACCCGCTGCTCGAACGTGCCGGCCTCGTAGACCGTGACGACGTTCGGGTGCGACAGCCGCGCCATCGCCTGGGCCTCGCGCAACAGCCGCTGCTGCCCGACGGTCGTGCCGGCGCGGTCCGCCTTGACGACCTTGATCGCGACCTTGCGATCGAGCGTCGGATCGATCGCCGAAACCACCACACCCATCGCGCCACTGCCGAGCGCATCGAGCACGACGTAGCGCCCGATCTCGGTGCCGCGCGGAATCTCGAGCGGCGCGCCATCCGGGCCGGTCGTGCTCGGTAGCGTGTCGTTCAGCGCCGCATTACCCGGTGACGAGATCGCGGTCGCAGCGCGCGCGAGGTCCTCGTCGTCCGGCACCACGCGCTAATGGTAGCAGCTGCTCAGCCGAAGCGACCGGTGATGTAGTTCTCTGTGCGGATGTCGCTCGGGTTCGAGAAGATCTTCGCCGTGATGTCGAACTCGACCAGCTGACCGAAGCGCTGGCCCGCCTTGTCGAGCTCGGCCGTGTAGAACGCCGTGCAATCGCTCGTGCGCGCGGCCTGCTGCATGTTGTGCGTCACGATCACGATCGTGTACTTCTCCTTGAGCTCGCGCATCAGGTCCTCGACGCGCGCGGTCGCGATCGGATCGAGCGCGCTGCACGGCTCGTCCATCAACACGACCTCGGGCTCGACCGCGATCGTGCGGGCGATGCAGAGCCTCTGCTGCTGGCCACCCGACATGCCGAGCGCCGAGCTCTTCAGGCGATCCTTGACCTCGTCCCACAGCGCCGCGCTGCGCAGCGACTTCTCGACGATCTCGTCGAGCCTGCGCTTGTCGGAGATGCCGTTGATCCGCGGGCCGTACGCGATGTTGTCGTAGATGCTCTTCGGGAACGGGTTCGGCTTCTGGAACACCATGCCGATCCTGCGGCGGACCTCGGTCGCCGAGACATCGGGCGCGTAGAGATCGACGCCGTGATACATCACGCTGCCTTCGATCCGCGCACCGGGGATCAGGTCGTTCATCCGGTTCAGGCAGCGCAGCACCGTGGTCTTGCCACAGCCCGACGGGCCGATGAACGCGGTGATCTGGTTCTTGCGGATCGTCATGTTGACGCCGCGCACGGCCTTGTACGCGCCGTAGAACACGTCGAGGTTCGAGATCTCGTAGACGGTCGGCGCCGCCATCAGTGCATCCACCATGCTGGGCCGCATCTCCGGGACAGAAGGAGCATTCGTACGCACGACCGGCTTCGCGACCGTGGGCGCTGGGGTCTTGGCTGAATCGACGACCATGCGGACCTACTTTCTCCGGGTCGCGAACGCTGTGATCACGCGCGCGATGACCGTCAGAGTGAACGTCAGTAGAACCAGTGCGAGTGCCGCGCCCCACCCGCGCTCTTGCGCGTTCGCCACCGCCTCCTTCGCGTTCTCGAAGATCCGCGCCGACAGCGCGGTGTCATCACCATGAAACAGGCTCGTGTTGAGCACGCGGGTCGCGCCGATCGTGAACAGGAGCGGCGCCGTCTCTCCGGCCGCACGTGCGACCGCGAGCAGCGAGCCCGAGACGATGCCCGACGAGGCCGCCGGCAACACGATCGTCAACACGGTGCGTGCCTTCGTCGCGCCGAGCGCGTAGCTCGCTTCGCGCAGGCTGTGCGGCACGAGCTTCAGCATTTGCTCCGACGCGTTGATCACGATCGGCAGCATCAAGCAGGCGAGGGCGAGCGCGCCGCCGAAGCCCTGGAGCTTGAAGTTCAGCGTCCACACCACGTAGATGAACAGGCCCATCACGATCGACGGGACGCCGGTCATCACCATCGCCATGAACCGGACGAGCCGAGCGAACTTGCTCTGACCGCCGTATTCGTGGAGGTAGATCGCGCCCATCACGCCGAGCGGCACCGCGATCAGCGTCGCCATCCCGGTGATCATCAGCGTGCCGACGATCGCCGGACCCATGCCCGGACCTGCGACGCGGGTCGGCGGGATATCCGCGGTCAAGAACTTCGGGAAGTGCGCGAACAGGATGCTGCCACCCTTCGCGAACACCGAGACCATCACGAGCACGAGCGGCACTGCGACGACGACGACGGAGCCGCCGAGCAGCACCGTCATGATCATGTTCTTCGTCCCGCGCCAGGTCCGGCGAGGGCGAAGATCGAGTGCTCTGACCAGCTCCTGCATTCAGGCGCCTCGGCTCTTCTGCATCGAGCGTTGCACGATGCGGTTGGCGATCAGGTTGACGACGATCGTCATCACGAACAGCGTGACGGCGAGGCCGATCAGCGCGGACTTCTGGAGGTCGCTCGCCTCGCCCCACTGGTTCGCGATCACGGCGGGCATCGAGTCGCCGCTCTTGAACGGCGATAGCGCGATCTGCGCCGAGCTACCGATCACGAGCGCGGCGGCGATCGTCTCGCCCATCGCGCGACCGAGGCCGAGCATCACGGCACCGACGAGCCCGCCCTTGGAATGCGGGATCACGGCGGCCATGATCATCTCCCAGCGCGTCGCACCGAGCGCGTACGCCGCTTCCTTGTCGGCCTGCGCGGTCGTCTCGATCACCTCGCGCGCGAGCGACGTGATGATCGGGACGATCATGATCGCGAGGATGATGCCCGCGGTCAGGAACGAGCGATTGAGGTGCGGTGCGAGCATCAGCACGCCCCACAGACCGAACACCACCGACGGCACCACCGCGAGCAGGTCGATCAGGTAGACGAGCGGCCGCTTCAACCACACCGGTGCGATCTGGGTGATGAACAGCGCGACCCCGAGACTGACCGGGACCGCGAGCGTCACCGCGATCACCGCGGTGTAGACCGTGCCCCAGATGAACGGCAGCGCACCGAAGATGTTGTCGTGCTCGGACCATGTCGACGACGTGAAGAAGTCGAGGCCCATGTGCCCGAGCACCGGCCTCGCGCGATTGGTCATCGTGACCGCGATCAGTGCGAGGATCAGCAACACGAGCGCGGCGGCGCCGACGGCGAGTCCGCCGAACGCCTTGTCGGCGAGCTGTCCCTTACCGCGGAGATCGGGCTTGCCGGTCATGGTTCCTTACTGGATCTTTGCGAGCTGGGCGACGGCCTTGTCCTGGAGGCTCTTCGGCAGCGGCGCGAAGTCGAGACCCGGGAGGTCCTTCTGCGCGTCGCCGAGCAGGTACGTGAGGTACTGCTTGAGCGCCGCGCCCTTCTTCGGGTCCGCCTGCTTCGCGTAGACGATGATCCAGCTCTGACCCGCGATCGGATACGCGGCATCGCCCTTGGCATCGACGGCGCTGAACGTCAGGTCGTCCTTGACGTCGATGCCTTCACCGGCGGCCGAGGTGCTCTCGCTCGTCGGCTCGATGAACTTGCCGTTCTTGTTCTTGATGTTCGCGTAGTGCAGCTTCGCGGCCTTCGCATCCGAGAGGTCGACGTAGCCGATCGCGCCCTTCGTCGACGACACGATCTGGGCGACGCCGCCGTTGCCCTGACCGGCCTGCGTGTTCTTCGGCCAGTCGACCGTCGAGCCACTCTTCAGCTTCCACGCGCCACCGGAGGCGGCGTCGAGATACTTCGTGAAGATATCGGTCGTTCCCGAGCCGTCGGCGCGGTGGGCGACGACGATCGCGTCGGCCGGCAGCTTCGCATCCTTGTTGTCCGCGACGATCGCCGGATCGTTCCACTTCGTGATGTCGCCCTGGAAGATCTTCGCGAGCGTGTCGGGCGAGAGGTTCAGCTTGTCGGCGCCGTCGACGTTGTACGACACCGTGACCGCACCGAGCACGACGGGGAAGTAGAGGATGTCGCCACCCTTGATCTTCGCCTTGTCCTCGTCCTTGAACTTCGAGTCCGAGCCCGCGAAGTCGACGACCATGTCGGCGAGGTCCTGGCGGCCTTTACCCGAGCCGCCGCCGCCGTACGTCAGCTTGATATCGGGATGGCTCTTCATGAACGAGTCCATCGCGACTTCCTGGAAGGCCTTCTGGAACGTCGAGCCGCTCGCGCTGAGCGAGACCGGACCGGTCGTGGGTTCGGCCTTCGCCGCACCCTTTCCTTCGGTCATCTTGGCGTTGCCGGCGTCGTCGCCCTTCTTGCACGACGCGGCGAACAGGGCGGTGGAGGAGGCGAGGATCGCGATCCAGGTCTTCATGCCCCGAACCGTAGATCCTCGATACGGCGCCCTAACGGCGGCTATGTGACGGGACGGTGACGTCGAGAAAGCAACGATCTCGCGAGTTTTGATCAGTTTGCCGGGGGCACGACCGGGCGGTGGCGCACGTCCTGCGCGCGCACCATGTAAACGACCTCCTCGGCGAGGTTTTTTACGTGATCGCCGATCCGCTCGAGGTAGCGGCAAACCGAGGTCAACGGAAGAACTCGCGTGACCGTCGCGGGATCGGTCGCGACGTGCGCGAGAAGCTCTGCGAATTGGCTCGCGTTGAGTGCGTCGATCTCGCGGTCTGCTTGAATCACCGAGGTCGCGCGATCCGCATCGCGGGCGACGAAGCTATCGAGTGCGGCCTTGAGGTTCTTGTGCACGAGACCGGCGAGCCGACCGAGATCGGGGCTGTGACCGAGCGGCGGCAGGTGGTTGATCTCGAGCGCGCGCTTCGCGATGCCCGCGGCGAGGTCGCCGATCCGCTCGAGGTCGGTCACGAACTTGAGCGACATCGTGATGAACCGGAGGTCCGAGGCGACCGGCTGGCGGGTCGCGAGGATCTGGAGCGCGAGCTCGTCGACCTCGTTCTCGTCGCGATCGATCGCCATGTCGTTGTCGATCACCTTGCGCGCCAGCTCGTCGTCACGCTCGGCGAGCGATTGCATCGCGAGCGTGATCTGCTGCTCGCAACGGCCGCCCATCGCGCAGAGTCGCTCGCGCAGGGTGCGAAGCTCGGTCTCGAAGTCTTTGCTGGTGTGGGTTCCGATCATGACGCGAGCGCTTTCTGCGGGCTCGAGTCCCGCGGAAGTTGAAGCCAGAAGATGCTGCCGCGCGGCGTGTTCGGCTCGACGCCGACCTCACCGCCCATGCTCTCGACGAGGTGCTTGACGATCGACAGGCCGAGGCCGGTGCCACCGGCTTCACGCGAGCGGCTCGGATCGGCGCGATAGAACCTCTCGAACACGCGCGCGCGATGCTTGTCGGAGATGCCGGGTCCGTCGTCGCGAACCTCGATCCGGATCGCCTTGTCGAGCTCCTTCGCGGCGACCCACACGTGACCCTCGGCCTGCGTGTACTTCACGCCGTTGTCGATCAGGTTGACGAGGATCTGGTCGAGCGCTTTGGCATCCGCGCGGACCGAGAGCTGGTCCGGAATGTCGACGAGGACCTCGACCTTGCGGGCCTGGGCCTGGGTCTCGACGGCGGTGAGCGATTGCTCGGTCACCACCTTCACCGACGTCGGCGCGAGATCGAGGCGGTACTGACCGGCATCGAGGCGCGACAGATCCAACAGGTCGGCGAGAATGCGAGCGAGCCGCTCCGCGTTGCGATGGAGCCCGTCGATCAGCTTGGTCGACATCAGCGGATCGTTCTTCGCACCGGCGAGGAGGGTCTCCGCGTTCGCGCGGATCACGGCGACCGGCGTGCGCAGCTCGTGCGAGACGTTCGCGACGAAGTCGCGGCGCACGGTCTCGAGCTTGCGGACGTTCGTGACGTCCTCGAGCAGCAACACGCGGCCGGCGCGGCCCCACGTGCGAGCGGCGCGGATCAGCGTGCGCGGGCCGTGCGGCAACTGGACCTCGGCGGTCGCGTCGTTCGTGTGATCGATCAGCTCGCGGAGCTCGGGCACGCGGACGAACTCGAGCAGCGGCTCGCCGACGAGCGAGCTCTGGACACCGAGCATCCGGCGCGCGGCATCGTTCAGCATCTCGATCTTGCGCTCGCCGTCGATCGCGATCACGCCCTGGGTCAGGCCGTCGGCGACCGACGCGAGCAGCGTGCGCTCGTGGTGGAGCGCATCGCGGCTGCGCTCGGAGTCCTCGGCGATCGCGTTGATCCAGCGGGCGAGCTCGCGGATGTCGGCGTCGCCGGTGATCGCCGGGATCCGCTTCGCGGGATCGCGGACGATGTTCTGGACGTCCTTGATCAGCGCGAGCACGGGCCGGCGCATGATCGCGGCTGTCACGATCGCCGTCGCGGCGATACTGACGAGCGCGACCACGACGAAGATCATGCGTCCGCTTCCTCGGGCTCGCCCTTGAAGCGATAGCCGACGCCGCGCAGCGTCTCGATGTACGCGCCGGCATCGCCGAGCTTCTCGCGGAGTCGCTTGACGTGAGTGTCGACGGTGCGCGTCGTGACGTCCGCGTCGATGCCCCAAACATCCGAGAGCAGCGCGTCGCGGGTCTGGACCCGGCCACGGCGCGACAGGAACGCGTGGAGCAAGCGGAACTCGAGCGCGGTCAACCCGATCTCGCCTTCGTCGACCCACGCGCGATGGGCATCGCGATCGATCTTCAAGCGGCCGAACCGGATCAGCGAAGGCTCGCCCTCGGTGCGCTGGACCCGGCGCATCAGCGCGCGGATCCGGAGGATCAGCTCGCGCACGCTGAACGGCTTGACCAGGTAATCATCCGCGCCGACTTCGAAGCCGACGACGCGGTCGATCTCCTCGCCTTTCGCCGTGCACATGATCACCGGCGTCTCGCGCGTGCGATCCTGCTCGCGCAACCGCCGGCAAATCTCGGTGCCGGCGAGGTCCGGCAGCATCAAGTCGAGAACGATGACGTCTGGCGTCGGATCGCTCGTCGCTGCTGCCAGACCTTGGCGCCCGCTATGCGCGAGCCGAACCTGAAAGCCTTCCGACCTCAGGTTGTATTCGAGAGTCGTGGCGAGATCGACTTCGTCCTCGATAACTAGGACCAATCCGCTCATGCCCCAGCCTTAGCACGGTCCCGGTGACGGGACGGTGACGGGCGTGGGACGCCTCGTCGAACCCGCCTAGAAGATGAAGAAGAAGGATCCCTGGAGGCGGTAGTCCGGGGCGTCCTTGAGATCGACGTAGGTCTGGTCGAAGTAAGAGAATTCGGCGCCTACGCGGACGGCCGGGGTCAGGTCGACCATCAGGTTGCCGTCGGCCCACTGCGACGTATCGAATACCTTCGCGGCCGCCCCGAACAGGTGGGCGTTGCCCGAGCTCATGTGCGAGTAGTTGGCCGACACCCAGACCATGTCGTTGATGTAGTACTGCGCGCCGCCGATGAAAGACGTCCACTGGATCGGGTGGAGCGTGCCGTCGGGGCTGTACAGCGCGAGGCCACCGTCGAGCACGGTCGTGTACGTCGGGGCCGGGTTCGCCATCGTCGGGTTCGGGAGCGCCGGGTTACCGACGCCACCGTTGAAGCCCGAGTACTGGTCCGCGAGACCGGCGCCGTAGACGAAGCTGCCGGTGAGGGTCAGCGCGCCCGCGTGGGTCTTCTTCGTCGCCGGGATGATCGGGATCAGCGCGTCGACCGAGATGCCGTAGCCGTTCTTCGAGACCTGCTTGCCCGGGTTCGCCGAGAACTCCGGCGGCGTGAACCGGCGGCCGATCACCGACACGCCGAGCGCCGCGGCGTCGAGCGAGCTGCCCGTGCTGCCGGCGGTGTGCCACGCCTTGAATTCCGGCATGCTGACCTTGAGGCCCGCGACGCCGTCGGGCGTCTGCGACGCGCGCTCGGCGGGACGGTTCGCAGCGATCTGGAGCTCGACGTCGACCGCGCCGCCCTTGATGACCTTACCGACGCGAACTTGCTGGACGCGCGAGTAGATCTGACCGGGGACGCCCTGAATCGCGACCGTGTTCGGGTGAAACAGCGACTGCCAACCGAACAGAGACCAGTACTGACCCGCGAGGATGTCGACGTACGGCGTCTCCATCTTCACGTTCATGTGGCGGATCCGGAACGTCGCGTTGCCGTAGAGCGACGCTTCCGAGATGCCCGGCGGTTGGTTGCCGAGGAAGTCCATCTCGAGCTGGGCGCTCGCCTTGATATCGTTATACTCGGGCGCCTTGAGCTTGAAGCCGATGCGCGAGTTGCGCGGGGTGAACGTCGTCTGGCCGTGGTCGCCAGCGTACGTGTTGGGGCGCGCGATCGCCGAACCACCGGCGAGCTCGCCGAAGCCCTGCGTCGAGTCCCAGATCGCGTCGAGCTCGGCGAAGCCATAGAGCGTCGCGTCCCACTTCGAGTGAGTCGGCGGCGGGGGCGGCTCGTCCTTCTTCGCGTCGACTTTCGGCGGCTGTGCCGGCTGCTCGCCCATCGGCGGCGTCGGCGGGTTCGGCGGGGTGGTGACCGGCGGCGTCGCCGGCTGGGTATCGGAGCCCGTGGCCGGCGGCGTGGTCGGCTGATCTCCAGCGGGCGGGGTCGCCGGCGGAGCATTCGGATCCGGTGCCGTCTGCGCGAGGGCAGGCGACGCGATAGCGAGCGCGAGCAGCGAAACCAGGCGAGAGCGCTTTGACATGCTCGCCACATTTACCGCGGCGCGTGGCGCGAGTGTGACGGCGGCGAAACGATCAGCGCGTCAAATCGGCCCTTTTGTATCAATCGTCGGCGAGCCAACGATTCAGCGTCTTCGCATCGATATCGAGACGTTCCGCGGTACGCGTCTTGTGACCGCCGAAACGCTCAAGCGCCCAGCGTGCATAGCGGCGTTGGATTTCGTTCATCGCCACGACTTCACCGCCGAACAACATCGGCGATGCGACCGAGGTCTCGGTTTCGAGCCCGAGATCGGCAATCGAGATCTCCTCGTGCGCGGCGAGCAAGACGCCACGCTCGACGACGTGCGCGAGCTCGCGGACGTTGCCGGGCCAGGTGTGGTCGAGCAGCCGCCGCATCGCCGCCCGCGAGAAGCCGCGCGCGATCGTCGTCGGGTGGCGCGAGATCGCGTCGGCAAAGAAGTGCTCGACGAGCGGAGGAATGTCGTCGGTGCGCGCGCGCAGCGCCGGCACCTCGATCGGGAGTACGTTCAGGCGATAGAGCAGATCCTCGCGGAGCGTCCCTGCAGCGACGGCCGCGCGGAGATCGCGGTGCGTCGCTGCGATCACGCGGACGTCGACGCTGCGCTCGCGAGTCGCGCCGACGGGACGGAGTGTTCCAGTTTCGAGCACGCGCAGGAGCTTCGGCTGGAGCGCGATCGGCATCTCGGCGAGCTCGTCGAGGAGGAGCGTGCCGCGATCGGCAGCGACGAACAGGCCGGGATGATCCTGGGTCGCGCCGGTGAACGCGCCTTTGACGTGGCCGAACAGCTCGCTCTCGAGCAGCTGCTCGGGAAGCGCCGCGCAGTTGAGCGCGACGAAGGGTTGTCCTGCACGCGAGCTCGCCGCGTGGAGCGCGCGTGCGATCGCGCCTTTGCCGGTGCCGGTCTCACCGGTGATCATCACCGGGACGTTCGCGGATGCGACGCGCCCGACGATCTCGAGGACGCGCTGCATCGCGGCGCTGTGCGCGACCAGGCCGTGATGCGCGCCGAGCTGTTTGCGCAGCTCGGCGGCCTCGCGGCGCAGCGCGCGTTCCTCGATCGCGCGGCGGACGAAGATCACGAGCTCGTCGAGCTTGAACGGCTTCGTCAGGTAGTGGAACGCGCCCTTGCGGATCGCCTCGACGGCCGAGTCGATCGCGCCGAACGCGGTCATCACGATGATCTGGACGCCTGGCTTGGCCGCGCGGATCGCATCGAGGAGCGCGAGCCCGTCGAGCTCCGGCATCCGCAGATCGGTGACGACGACATCGACCTCCTTCGTCAGCACGAGGTCGAGCGCGGCGCGCGCCGAGCCACATGCGGTCGCATCGAAGTGATTGTCGGCGAGGCCGTCCGCGAGCGTCTCCGCCATCGCGAGCTTGTCATCGACGACGAGGACGCGCGGCTTCACGACAGCGCCTCGGTCGCGATCGGGATCTTGATGCACGCACGCGTTCCGTGCGGCGAGCGCTGCGAGAGATCGAGCGTGCCCCTGTGGGTCTTCGCGATCTCGTTCGCGATCGCGAGGCCGAGCCCGGTGCCGGTCGCCTTCGTCGTGAAGAACGGCTCGGTCGCGCGCGCCGCGAGCTGGGGCGGGATTCCGTTGCCCTCGTCGGTGACGACAAACGCCATCTCGGCGTGATCGGCGGTGACGTCGACGCGCACCGTGCTCTTCGCAGGCGACGCGTCGCACGCGTTCAAGAGCAGGTTGATCAGCGCGTGCTTGAACAACAGCGGCTCGCAGCGGATCTCGGGGAGCTGCGCCGCGACGTGCGGCTCTAGCGTGACGTTCGCGCGGGTGAAGCGATGCTCGACGAGCGCGGCAGCTTCCTGGACGAGTGCGTTTGCCTCGGTCGGTTGCATCGCGATCGGTGCGCCGCGCGCGAGGCCGAGTAGGCCGCGCACGACCTGGTCGATGTACTCGGTCTGCTCGAGGATGACCTGGACGCTCTTCGTCGCGCGCTCGTCGCCGGCGAACCGCGCCGCGAGCTGTTCGGCGCGGCCGACGATCACGCCGAGCGGCGTCGCGAGCTCGTGGGCGACGCCGGAGCCGAGCGCGGCCATCGTCGCAGCGCGGTGCAGGCGATCGAGCTCGGCATCGCGTGCGCGCGCAGTCTCGGCGACCGCGAGATCGCGGGCGAGCTGCGCCTCGTGGCGTTGGCGGCGCCAGATCGCGAAGCTGAACGCCGACATCACGGTCGCGGCGAGCACCATCGAGAGCAGCACGCGCATCCGGCCGGCGCGATCGCGATCGCGCTGATGCGCGCCGCTGGTCGCGATGGCGATCGTGCCGCCGTCGTTCGTGCGCGCGAGCCCGACCATCGCGGTGCGGGCCGGCAGGCCGAGGAGCGCAGCGCGCTCGGGATCGAGACGGACGACCCGCGCGACGCCGTGAAGCTCTGGCAGATCGACCGGTGCGAACCGCCCGTTCGGCGGCGCGAGCTCGACGACCGAATCGGTCAGCTGGGTATGCGCGGGCGTCGGATCGAGGGCGACCACCCGCGCCAGCTCGACCTGGCGCTCGCCGAGATCCTCGAGCGCCGCATCGGAGCGCTCGATCTCGTCGACGTAGACCAGCCCACCGATCGCCGCGACCACCACGATCGTGAGCGCGACGAACCAGCCCGTGCGGATCACGGGACGCCGGATAGGCAAGGGATGCGCCACGTCCATGTGTCCGAAACGAAGCTAGCGCTTTTTGCGGCCTCCGGAAATTTTCCGGGTCGGTCGGGAAATCCTCCGGGTCGCGAAGAATCGTAAACGTGATCCTCACGGGTTGGCCGTGGCACACCGCGTGCTGACCGGCCCAGCGTGAAATGGCTCGCGTTTGTCGCGGTGGGTCTGATCGCCTCACCCGCGCTGGCTCAAGTGCCGGTGACCCAAACCCTGACGCTGAAGCAGGCGGTCGCGTACGCCCGCGATCATCAACCGTCGTTGCTCGCGGCGCGAGCGCGCGTCGAGGTCGCACGCGCTCGGGCGAGGCTTCCAGAGGCAGCGAAGGCGATTCGCGTCGGCGCGGCGGCCGAGATGCTCGGCGGTACGAACAACAATACGACCGCGTCGTACGCGACGCTCGGGTTTCTCGATGTCGCGCGGATCGGCGGCACGCCTGCGAACGCGCCGGTGTCGTGGTCTCCCCAAGCGTCGACGATCGCGGGTGTCTCCGCGCACAAGGAGCTCTACGACTTCGGCCGGCTCGATCTGTTGACGGATTCGTACGAAGCGGAAGCGAAGGCCGCCGGCGAGACGGCGCAGGCCGCGGCGCTCGATCTCGATCTCCTCGTCGAGAACAGCTTCTACGCCGTCCTCGGTGCGAAGGCGGTACTCGCCGCCTCGCAGGCCGCGGTCACGCGCGCGACCACGCATCGCGACTTCGCCCGCGCACGGGTGAACGCGCAGCTGATGCCGCCGATCGAGCTCGCTCGCGCCGAGGCCGACCTCGTCCGCTACGAAGTCGATCGAGTGCGCGCCACCGGATCGCTCGCGACCGCACGAGCGGTGCTCGCCGCCGCGATCGGGATGGCGGCACCGGCCGTCGACGCGGGCGCCGATGATCTGCCGATCGCCGAACCGGCGCGCGAGGCGCTGACGGATGTCGAGCTCCACGCGCCCGAGCTGCGTGCTGCGAGCGACCAGCTCGCCGCACAGCAGCTGATGACCCGAGCGATCCACGCCGAGATGCGCCCGGATCTCGCGATCTCCGCCGAGCTCACGGGACGCGCCGGTGGTGCGGATGTCGCCGCGAACCCGGGGCCGACCGGCAACGGCTTCTTGCCCGACGTGCCGAACTGGGACGCGCTCGTCGTGTTCACGTGGCCGCTCTACGATCGCGTCGTCAGCGCTCGTGCGGAGACGTCGGCGCAGCTCGAGCGCGTGCGTTCCGCGGAGCTCGCGCAGATCCAGGAGCAGCTGCGCGCCGTCGCCGAGCGCGCGTTCGTCGAGCTCGATGTCGAGCGTGCAGCGCAGCCGGCGCTCCAGCGCGCGGTCGATGCCGCACAGGCGAATCACGATCAGGCCGAGGCCCGGTTCGACGGAGGGCTCGGCACCGCCGTCGAGCTCTCCGATGCCGAAGCACTTCTCACCGACGCGCAGATCCAGCTCGCGGTCGGCCAGTTCCAGTTGTCGCGGGCGCGCGCGCAGCTCGCCCGCGTGCTCGCCGAGGGAAAGCCATGATCGAACCCATCGAACCATCCACCACCACGCCCCAGCCGCGCCGAGCGCGCGTGATCGCGGGCCTCGTCCTCGGCGTCGCCGTGCTCCTCGTCGCCGGTGGCGCTCTTTACGAGCGCGCCGCGGGCCATACGAACCACACCACGCTCGCAGCGCTGCCGAAGGGCGTGACGATGGTGAAGGCGGTCGCAGCTCCGTTCCAGGAGCGCCGTCGCTACGTCGGCACCGTCGAGCCGTGGCTGCAGGCGAAGATCGGACCGCAGATGGTGTCGGCGTACGTCGACACGGTCCTCGTACGGCCCGGTGCGACGGTCAAGCGCGGGGAGGTGATCGCGACGCTCGACTGCCGGAGCTCGTCGGCTTCGAACCAGGCGATCGCGGCGCAAGCGCGCGCACTCGATGCGATGCGCACGGCTTCGGCCGCGGAGGCCGCGCGCGTGTCGAGCCTACTCGACGGCAAGTACGTGTCCCAGAACGAGGTCGATCTCAAGAACGCGGATGCGGCGAGCAAGTCGGCGCAGGTCGCGGCGCTCCAGGCGCAGATGCTGAATTCGTCGCTGCAGGTCAACGACTGCGTGTTGCGCGCCCCGTTCGACGGCGAGGTCGCCGATCGCACGGGTGACCCCGGTATGTTCGCGCGACCGGGAACGTCGATAGTCACGATCGTCGATCGCCACATCATCCGGATCGCGGGCGATGTTCCCGAGGACGACTTCGCGAACGTCGCGGTCGGCACCGACGTCCGCGTCCACCTGATCGCGACGACCAAGGACCTCACCGCGAAGATCACGCGGCGCGCGCCATCGGCCGATGCAGATACCCGTACGGTTCACATCGAGCTCGACGTCGACGATCCGGATCGCGCGATCCCGACGCACACGACCGCGGAGCTGTCGCTCGATGTCGGGACACCGGTGCCCGCGACGGCGATCCCTCAGATCGCTGCGACCGTGCACGGGTCGAAGGTCACGGTGTTCGAGATCGCCGACGGGACCGCGCACGGGTTTCGCGCGAAGTTGATCGGCGAGCGCGGCGGCGTGTACTACGTCGAGCCGACGCTGCCCGCGGGCACGGAAGTCGCGACGGAAGGCCGCGGCCTCCTCGACGACAAGGATGCGGTCGCCGGCAAGCTGGAGCCCTGGCAGCCATGACCGGCCTCGCCCTCAAGAACCCGATCGCGATCGCGATGGTCTGTATCGCCGTGGTCGTGTTCGCGGCGGTGATCACGCCGCGGATGCCGGTCGATACGTTCCCGGAGCTCACGCCACCGGTGCTCGTGATCGGCACGCTCGCGCCGGGCCTCGGGCCGAAGGATGTCGAGAAGACGCTGACGTGGCGGATCGAGAAGTACGTGAGCGCGACGCCGGGCGTCGACCACGTCGAGAGCACGTCGCGCAACAACCTGTCGGTCGTGTTCGTGTGGATGAAGTGGGGCACGAACCTCGACGCGGCGCAGGCGCTGGTCCAGCAGCAAGTGAGCTTCGCGATGGCCGCGGTGCCGAAGTCGCTCGGCGTGCTGCCTCCGTTCGTGTTGCAGTACGACCCGTCGAACGCGCCGGTCGTCCAGGTGGCGGTCTACGGCGGCGGGATGTCGGGCGCTTCGCTCTACGACTACGCGCAAAACAACATCGAGCCGAAGCTCGAGGGCATCTCCGGCGTCGCGAGCGCCTCGGTCAACGGCGGCCGGACGCGCCGGATCAACGTCGTCGTCGATCCGACGAAGGCGCAGGCCCGTGGCGTGACGAGCCAGGACATCGCCGCGACGGTCGCGAACGCGAGCCCACTGTTGCCGTCGGGCGAGCTGATCACGAAGAAGTTCGATGCGAACCTCTACACGAACTCGGTCGCCGAGCGCATCGCCGATATCGGCGACGCGATCATCAAGCGGCCGAACGACAAGCCCGTGCGGGTCAAGGATGTCGCGCGCGTCGAGGACGGCGCGTCGCCGCAGACCCAGGCCGTGTCGATCAACGGTGTCGACGGCGTCTACCTGAACGTGCTGCGCATCCCGGGCGGTAATACGATCGACATCGTCGACGCCGTGAAGGCGACGATCGCGGATCTCAAGAACCTGCCGCAAGGCATGGTCGTGAAGCCGATCTTCGATCAGTCGACGTTCGTGCGTAGCTCGTACGCCGGTCTCAAGAAAGAGATCGTCCAGGCGCTCGTCCTCGTCGCGATCGTGATCCTTGTGTTCCTGCAATCGATCCGCGGCACGCTCGTCGTGTCGTTCGCGATCCCGCTGTCGTTCGCGGTCACGCTGATCGTCTTGAACGCGACGGGACAGACGTTGAACGCGTTCACGCTCGGGGGGCTCACGCTCGTGATGGGCAGACTCGTCGACGATGCGGTCGTCGTGCTCGAATCGATCCACCGCCACCGCAAGGAAGGCGTGTCGTCCGCGCGCGCGGCGTTCGAGGGAACGAGGGCGGTCGTGCTGCCGGTGCTCGCGTCGACGCTGACGACGATGGCCGTGCTGCTGCCGGTGCTGTTGTTCGCCGGCCTCGCCCAGAAGCTGTTCGTACCGCTCGCGATCACGGTCGCCGTCGCGATGGCGGCGTCGTTCTTCGTCAGCGTCACGGTGACGCCGGTCGCGTGTCGCTACGTGCTCGGCGGGCACGCGGAGCCGGGGCGGATCGCGCGCAAGGTCGAGCACCGGATCACGAGCCTCGCGACGGGTTACGCGCGACTGCTCGATCGCGTGCTCGACGCGGGCTGGGTCGTCGTCGCCGGATCCCTGGTGCTCGTCGTGGCGAGTGGCTGGGTCGCCGCCCGGCTGCCCAGCGTGTTCTTCCCCGAGATCGACGAGTCGATGGAGCGGATCTACGTGCGGCTCGCGCCGGGCACGTCGATCCAGGACTCCGCGAAGCAGATGGAGGCGATGGCGGATGATCTGAAGACCAAGCTGCCGGGCATCGACCTCGTGCTCACGAACACCGGCTCGCCGAAGGCGGCGCGCAGCGCGATGAGCTCGCCGAACTGGGGGCCGCACATGGGATTCATCCGGCTCGGCCTCACCGATCCCGAGGAGCGCTCCGACTCGCAGCACGAGATCGCGGACAAGGCCCGCGCGATCCTCGTGAAAGACTACCCGGGCGTCGACTTCCTGCAGTGGCCCGGAGGACTCGTCGCGAGCGTGTTCTCGAACGGCTACTCGGCGCCCCTCGTCGTCGAGGTTCGCGCCGATTCACTCGAAGCACTCGACGCCGAATCGCGGGCGGTCGCCGAAGTCGCGCGAACGGTCGGAGGCGTTCGCGATGTGTGGTCGACGTTCGAGAGCGACTATCCCGAGGTCCACGTCGATACCGACCGCGAGCAGGCTGGCACCGTCGGAGTCAGCGCGCGCGGTGCGGCGCAGGCGACCCTCGATGCGACGGTCGGCAATATCAATACACCGGCGGTGTGGATCGACGGCGGCAATGGCGAGGCCTACTACCTCGTCACCGAGTACGACGACAAGCGCGTGAACGACACCGACGTGCTCCGCACGATCCCGCTGCGGATCGGCGCGAACGGCGCGACCGTCGCGCTCGGCTCGTACGGCACGATCCGGCGCACGACAGGTCCGATCGCGATCGAGCGCAACCAGCTGCAGCGCGCGTCGCACGTGATGATGCAGACCGAAGGACGCGACCTCGGCACGGCCGCAGCAGAGCTCGAGGACAAGCTGAAGCGCGATCCGCGGACCGCGAACGTCAAGTTCAGCTTCGTCGGTCAGGTCGAGCTGATGCGGACGACGTTCTCCGGCCTCGGCCTCGGCATCGGGCTCGCGATCATGGTCGTGTTCATGATCATGGCATCGCAGTTCAAGTCGGTGCGCATGCCGTTCATCATGCTGTTCACGATCCCGTGCACGCTGATCGGCATCGTGCTCGCGCTCATGGCGGGCGGCATGGGCTTCTCGATCACAGCGCTGATGGGCGTGCTCATGGTCGTAGGCATCGCGGTCTCGAACGGCATCCTGTTGATCGATCACGCCCGGATCAAGCTCGACGAAGGGCTCGACAAGCGCGCCGCGATCCTCGATGCCGCGCGCGTCCGGTTCGTGCCGATCGCGATGACCTCGCTCGCGACGGTGATCGGGCTGATCCCCACGGCCATCGGCCTCGACCGCGGTGCCGAAGCGAACCGGCCGCTCGCGCTCGCCGTCGTCGGTGGCCTGACGTCGTCGACGCTGCTGTCGCTGTTCCTCGTGCCCGTGATCTTCCTGGCGCTCGCGAAGCGCTCCGAGCCGACGACGCTCGAGTAGCGGAAAATCTCCGCGCCAACGGGAAGAATTCCGGCAGTTCACACGTAGTGATCTTGCAGTCTTAGAGCCTGAACTTGCCGGGTTGACTTCTGAGATTCGGTGCTACATATCGCCCCGATGCGAAAAGTTCTCCTGGTTCTGGCAGCGGTGGGTTGTGGCGGTGGACATCAGGCGAATCCAGACGCCGCGAAGATGATCGATGCCGCGATCGACGCGCCGATGATCGATGCGCCGATCGCGCCGGTGTTTCGCAACGCGGTAACGCTCGACGATCAGTCGCTCGCGATGCAGGCGCTCCAGATCATGGGCGCGACCGGCGTCAACCCGCAGTCCTGCAACACCTGCCACACGCTGACCCGCCACCAGATCCGCTACTGGCGCGGTCTCGGCGACACCGCGATGGCGAGCTGCCTGACCGACCTCGGCGTGAACACGACCGAGTCGGCGAAGCACATGCTGGATTGCCTGCGGACGAATCCGGCGAACGAGAGCTCGAGCTTCCTGACCCAGAAGATCGGCATTTACGCGACCGCGGGCCGCCTGCCGTGGTTCGACTACACGTTCAAGCTCGCGTATGGCGCCGACGCCGCGAACCAGTACGCGAACTTCATCACGATGGCAGCGATGCCGCACGGCAGCACCGTCACGCCGTTGACGCAGCCCCAGTTCGACATCATCGCGGAGTGGTTCTCGCGCGGCCTGCCGCTGCTCGACGAGTCGCTGCCGGAAGATCCGCCGCCGACGACCTGCGATCAGAGCATCTCCGCCGACGTCGCGACCCATGTCACCGCGATGGCGACGCAGGGCTGGCGCGCGGTCAACCACGACAACATGATGGCGATGTACGACTGCGGCGCCGCAACCGATCCGAAGAACTGCCTCTCGGATCTGCCGCGCGCGGCGGATTCGACCGACGGCGCGACGTGGGATGCTGGCGGCAGCCACATCCGGATCTTGAAGACGATCACCAACTACCAATCGTCGTACTGGACGCGGAGCTCGCCCGACGGGCGGTTCGTCGCGCACGGCGGCGGCGCGGCGTCGTCGGGCACGGTGCATGACCTCCAGCGCGGCGTCGCGATCGGCGTGCCCGCGCCGTACGACCCCGGCTTCTTCCCGGACAACTCGGGTTGGCTGTTCCAGGGCAACGGCAACAACTCGTGCTCGATGGCGGTGCTGACGTCGCTGACCGGTACTTCGCTGACGATGACCGAGCCGGGCTGCACGGATCTCGGCGAGGTCGGCCTCTACCAGCACATGGGCAAGATGCTCGGCGGTGGCGATTACTTCGCGATCAACGGCGCGTTCTTCTCGGACAACGGCGGTTGGTTCTCGTTCTCGGATCCGGGCGTCAACGCGTCGTCGACGACGATGGCGAACTTCACGCCGATGATGTTCGACGGTACGAAGTACGTGCAGAAGACGAACGTCAACGTCGCGCAGCCGTTCGAAGGTGACGCGGTGCTGTCGCCGTCGGCGCGGGTCGAGCTCACGCGCGTCGCCGGCCCGGGTGGCAACCAGCTCGGCTATGTCCTTCACAAGGTCAACGCGACGCAGGCGGGCGCGACCTACACGATCACGACGCCGGAGATCGCGCGCTACTGCCTCGCCGGTGGCAAGCCGGCGTTCTCGTACGACGAGCGCTGGATCGTCTATCACCACTACACCGGCGATCGCGCGGATCTCTACTTGATGGACCTACGCACCGGTGTGCCGACGCAGATCACGCATATGAGCGCAGGCCAGTACGCGCTGTTCCCGCACTTCCGCAGCGACGGCTGGATCTACGCCGACGTCCGCGAGCCCGCGGCAGGCGCGAACCCCGCCCGCGAGCTCCTGATCGCGAGCGACGCTGCGCTGCTGCTCGAATAGTGTTAGAAGGGGCCGGTTATGCTGACCGGCAAGCAACGCCACCACCTTCGCGGGCTCGGCCACGCGCTGAATCCGATCGTGCAGATAGGGAAGGGCGGGCTTGACGAGGGTCTCATCAAGGCCGTCGACCAAGCGCTCGCCGATCACGAGCTGATCAAGATCAAGGTCGGCGATACCGCGGAGCTCGACCGCCACTCGGCGGCGGAAGAGATCGCTGCGCAGACCCACAGCGAGGTCGCGCAGGTGATCGGCAACGTCGTCCTCCTGTATCGCGCGGATCCCGAAGAGCCAAAGATCACACTGCCTTAGCTGGTGCGGTCGATTTGATTGAACGGTCCGAGCGGCTACGGGCACCATGCCCTGTGATCGCGGTGCCGATGACCCTGCCGATGGTGGCAGCTCCCGACGATGATCTCGTCGCGCGTCTGCGCGAGGGCGATCGCGAGGCCGTGGAGCAGGCGTACGTCGCGCACCACGCGGCGATTCGCGCGTTCGCGCGCCGCCTGGTCGGCGAAGCGGCGACGGCCGAGGATCTCGTCCACGATACGTTCGTCGCGCTGCCGCGTGCGATCCGCGGGTTTCGTGGCGAGGCGAGCCTGCGCTCGTTCTTGATCGGCGTCGCGGTCAATCACGCGAAGCGCCACATCAGGACCGCGGTGCGGAGGCGGCGCGCGACCGAGAAGCTCGCGGCGCAGCAGGAGCTGCTGCCATCGACGATCGACGCGACCGACGTGCTCGCGCGCAAGCGGCTCGCGGATCGGTTGTCGGCTGCGCTCGACGAGCTCCCACTCGAGCAGCGCGTCGTGTTCGTGTTGTGCGAGGCCGAGCAGCGCACGTCCGTCGAGGTCGCCGCGATCGTCGGCGCGCCCGAGGGCACGGTGCGGACGCGCCTCATGCACGCGAAGCGAAAGCTGCGCGAGCACCTCGAAGATGTAGGAGGCGAGCGATGAAGCTCGACGACCATATCGCCGCGCTCCGCGAGCTCGGCGACGAGTCACTCGACGGATCGTCGACGCGGTTGCGCGTGCGGCGCACGCTCGAGCACGGACACGGGATGCGGCGCCATGCCGGCGTGCTCGCGGCACTCGCGGTGCTGCTCGTCGCGTCTGCGTCGTGGGGCTTCGCGACCGGGCGGATCCAACGCTGGTTCAAACCAGCGGTAGCTCCGAGCCCGAGCCCGACTCCGACTCCGACTCCGACGAGGATCGCGACGCGCGAGCCTGTACCAGCGCCGATCGTCGAACCGACCCCCGCGCCGGTCGCAGAACCGACGCCGACACCTGCACCGATCGTCGCGCCGACGCCCGCTCCCAAATCGCCTACGCGTACGCTTGCGCCTACGCCTACGTCTCGACGCTACGCACGGGCCCACGAGCTGTACTTCCACGATGCCGACTACAGCGGCGCTCTGGCTGCATTCGACGACTACATCGCGCACGAGCCCGATGGCCAGTTCGTCGCCGAGGCTCGTTACAACCGCGCGCTCTGTCTCGTCCACCTCGACCAGCTCGCCGACGCGAAGCTCGCACTCCAGCCGTTCGCCGATGGCGTCGTGCTCGCGGGCTATCGCCAGGCCGAAGCGAAGACGCTGATCGAAAAAATCGATCGCCGATTGAACGGATCTCCGTGATGCGGGGACGACCCGGCATGACCAAGACAACCATCGCCGCGGCGCTGCTCCTCGCCGCTCACGCGTACGGCGATCCTGCACCGACGATCGAGCTCGCCGTCACAGGGTCGATCGACGCCGGTGTCGTCGCGACCAGCATCGCGAGCGAGCTCTCGCGGCCCGTGACGCCCCTCGCCGCAAACGAATCGTGTCACGCGCCATGCCTCGCCGTCGCGATCGCCGGCAACGCTGCAACCGTGACGTTCACGACCGCGGCCGGCGGCACGCGCCAGCGCACGATCGAGCTCGGGGCGGATCGCGCGCAGTGGACCGAGATGCTCACGCTGCTCGCCGGCAATCTCGTGCGCGACGAATCCTCGGACCTGCTCGCGGATCCGGCGCCGGTCGAAGCGCCTGCCGCGCCCGACGTGCCGACGCCCCCACTGCCCGTGGTCGCGCCGATCGTCCTCGCGCCGCCGAGCGTCGCGAAGACTCTACCGCCCGAGCGCGTGTCGCCGGTCGGCTTCGGCCTCGTGCCCGGCGCGTCGACCGACCTCCTCGATCTCGGTCGTTCGCACTGGATCTCGATCGGCCTCGTCGCCGGCGTATCCGGCAACGTGCACGGCCTCGCACTCTCGGGCGCCGTCGATGTCGCGCGCGGCGTGTCGGGTGTTCAAATTTCGGGCGCCGTGGCGGTGGCCGGCGATCTCACGGGCGTGCAACTCGCTGGTGCCGCCACGGTGGCTGAAGTCTCGACGGGCGCACAGATCGCCGGCGCGATCGCGTACGCGCAGCGCTCGCACGTCCAGGTCGCGGGCGCGGTGTCGGCCGCCGAGCTCGCGCACACGCAGGTCGCGGGCGCCCTCGCGGTCGCGCGCGATGCCGACTTCCAGGCCGCGGGCGCCGCTTCGATCGCCGAGCGCGCGAACACGCAGATCGCCGGCGCGGTCAACGTCACCGGGCACCTCAGCGGCTTCCAGCTCGCAACGATCAACGTCGCGCGTCGCAACGACGGCGTTCAGGTCGGCGTGATCAACGTCGGTGGTGGTCCCGACGGCGACGCGTTCGGCCTGATCAACATCGTCCCCGGTGGTCGCACCGAGCTCGAGGCGACGATGGATAGCGACAAGATCGGCACGGTGATGCTGCGCCACGGCGGCAAGCACTGGCACAACGTCTACGGCATCGGCGGCCAATCGATCAGCGAGCCGACCGGCGCGGCGAGTGACGACGTGTGGATGTTCGGCCTCGGCGTCGGTCCATCGCTTCGCGTCGGTGGCTTGCCCGTCGACATCGAAGCGGTCAGCTGGCAGGTCAACCACGGGCATCGCTACGACGAGCACCTCAGCCTGCTCAACCAGCTGCGCCTGACCGTCGGCGTGCCGCTCGGTCCCGTCACGCTCGTCGCGGGCGGCGCGATCAACGCGTACGTGTCGAACGATCACACCTCGCCGTTCATCACGGCGCGGACGACGACTCCCGATCCGATGAGCACCGACGTGACGGTGAAGCTGTGGCCTTCGCTGTTCGTCGGCGCGCGGATCTGACGATGATCGCCGTCCTCGCGATCGTGCTCGCGCTCGCCGCGTGGCACCGGGCGTACCGAACGAATCGAGTGCGCCCCAAGTGGGTGCGCCTCGACTAGAGAGTGGTAGATCGGAGTATGTCCGATCGCGTTCGCATCGAACCAGCTCCGCACATCCGCGTCGCGCTCGGCGACACCGTCGTCGCCGAGAGCACACACGGCTATGTCGTGTTCGAGCAAGGTCTGCCGCCGCGCTACTACGTGCCGCGCGCCGACGTGAAGGCCGAGCTCTCGCCCGGCGCGGGTGCCGGCACCTGCCCGTGGAAGGGCGAGTGGAAGCACCTCGATGTCGTCGTCGGTGGCAACAAGATCGCGAACGGCGCCTGGACCTACTTCGAGAGCAAGCCGGTGACCGAGCCGACGCGCGACATGATCGCGTTCTACGACACCAAGTTCGCGGTCACCGCGGGCTAACCGCTACAGGATCAGCGCTTCGAGCTCCGCGATCTGTTTCGGGCACGCCGAGGTCAAGACTTCGGGCGCGCCGCTCGTGATCGCGAGGTCGTCCTCGATCCGAACGCCGATGCCGCGAAGTGCGTCCGGAACGTTCGGCGCATCGCTCGCGATGTAGAGCCCGGGTTCGATCGTGATCACCATGCCGGGCTCGAGCGCGCGCGCCTTGCCTCCGCGCGTGTAAGCGCCTGCGTCGTGGACGTCGAGGCCGAGCCAGTGCGACGTGCCGTGCATGTAGAACTTGCGATAGCTCTGGTCTGCGATCAGCGCGTCGACCGAGCCCGCGAGTAGCTTCAGTGCGACCATGCCCTCGGTCAGCGAGCGCACGCAGTATTCGTGGATCTGCTCGAGTGTCGCACCGGGCTTCGCCATCGCGATCGCCCCGACCTGCGTGCGCAACACGAGGTCGTAGACGTCGCGCTGCGCCGGCGAGAACTTGCCGTTCGCAGGCCACGTCCGCGTGATGTCGGCCGTGTAGTGGTCGTATTCGCAGCCCGCGTCGACGAGCACGAGGTCGCCGTCGGCGATCCGGCACTTGTTCTCGATGTAGTGGAGGATCGTCGCGTTGACACCCGCGCCGACGATCGTCGAGTAGCCGGGACCACCGCCGCCGCGCTTGCGGAACGTATAATTGATCACCGCCTCGAGCTCGTGCTCGTACGCGCCGGGCCGGCCGGCCTTCATCGCCGCGACGTGCGCGTCGCTCGTGATCTTCGCCGCCTCGCGCAGCGCCGCGAGCTCCTCGGGCCGCTTCTTCAAGCGCAGCTCGTGCAGCGCGACGCGCGGATCGACGATCGCGCGCGGCGGGCGCTTGCCCTTCTTCTCGGTGCGCCGCAGCTTTGCGAGCGTGCGCGCGACGAGCGCGTCGAGCTCGGTGTCGATGCCGAGCCCGACGTGCCACTCGTCGACGTTCGCGAGCAGCTCCGGCAGCTTTGCTTCGAGCTCCTGTGCTGGATAGGCGGCATCGGCGCCGTAGCGCTCCTTCGCACCCTCGAGCCCGGCGCGCCGGCCGTCCCAGGTCTCCAGCTCGGGGTCGCGCGGCCGCACGAACATCACGACGCGATCGGTCTTCGCGCCGGGTCGGATCACGAGCGTGGTCTCGGGCTCGACGAAGCCGGTCAGATAGACGACGTCGGATGCCTGGCGAAACGGGTGAAACGCATCCCCGTTGCGCAACCGCTCGGGGAGCGAGCGCACGATCGCGACCGCATCGGGACCGATCGCTTCCATCAGGGCTGCACGGCGCGCGGCAAACACCGCCGGGTCGAACATCCTGGAACGGTAGCTCAGTTCACGAGCGACTTGATCAGGTACACGACGGCGACAGCGACGGCGAAGAGGCCCGCGAGCTTCGCGAGGTTGATCCAACGCGTATCGGTCAGCGAACCGGCCGCCGCGAGCTCGGCATCTTGCTGGCGCTCGAGCGCGACCCAGTCGATATCGCCGCGCAGCTTGCGCAGTGCGTCGCGTGCCGCGACCGCGCGGCGAAACCCTTCGGTGTCCCACTTCACCGTCTTGATCGTCTCGGTCCGGCCGTTCCAGCCGAGGTGCGTGCCACCTTCGATCTCGGTGCTCGCGAGCTGCGTGCGGAGACTTCCGCGCAGGCCGTCGAACTCGCTGACGTCGCCGCCGGTCGCCGCGATCGCGTTGCGCGCATCGCCGAGGTGATTCCAGATCTCCGGCATCGTCTGCTGCGCTTCACCGATCCGGAGCTCGAGCTCGGAGACCGCCTGCGGCCCCGACGCGATCCCCGCTCGCATCAACACGTTCACGCGCTCGAGCAACGCCGACGCCACCTGGATGGAACGCACCGTCGAGTCCACGCCTCCGTCGTATCACACCTTGTGACAGGTCTTTTCGAAACCTAGCTTCCAGCCCGTGCCGGTGTCGGTCTCGGCGGTGTGCGTGTAGTGCGTGTCGTCGATCTTCGTGAACGTCATCCGGGTCTTACCGGCCGGATCCGGATGATCCTCGTCGAACACCAGCTTGTTGCCAGCCCAACCCGGTGACGTGACGCTGCCGTAGCCACCTTCGTCGTCGGTGAACACGTGGTGATAGCTGCCCTTCTCGTCGACGCCCTTCAGCTCGGACGTGACCTGCTTGCCGTGGTCGTACACGACGACCTTCAGCCAGTGAGGGAGCTCCGGCGTCACCGCGACCTCGAGCGCGGGCCACTGCTTCTCGACCGCGCCCTTCGCGTCGTACGACGTGCCGCTGCACTGCCAGTGTCCGACGTAGAACGCGAGCGGTGCCGGCGCGGCCACAGCGGGCGGCGGCGAGGAGTGGGCACAACCTGCGGCGAAGGCGACGGCGACGAGTTGCTTCACGTCGAGCCGTACCGCACCCGCGTGCGGGTTATTCCTTGCGCCGGCGCCGCACCGCTGCGAACACGGCGAGCCCGATCATCGCGAACCCACCGCTCGTGCCGCGCGATGCGGATTCGCAGCCCTGGTTCGGATAGTTGTTGTTGTAGTCGCCGCCGTAGTCGTCGCTGCCGTAGCCGTTGCCGTAGCCACCGTATTGCTGGCACGTCGTCGAGGTCAGCGACGTGTCGGAGCTCGCGCCGTAGCTCTGGAGGTTCGCGAGGTATTCGGCGACGAGCGTGAGATCCGCGGCGATGTCGGGGTTCTCGTGGGTCGCGTTCCACGCGGTCATCGCGGTCTGTAACGCGCGGAGCGTCACCGCGGCGCAGTTGTAGTTGGTGTCCTGGACCGCCGCGCGGAAGCCGAGGAACGCGTTGTACATCGCGAACCGCGGCGCCATCTCCGGCTGCGAGAGGTACGGCACGTCGGGCGTCTCGTTCGGGTCGTTCGTGTACTGCAGCGTCACGGTCTGCGCCTTCAGCGTCGCATCGCCGGGCACGCGATACGTCAGCGTGAGATCCGCGACCTTGCCATCGGGATTGAACCCGGTCGGATCGATGTGGATGAACAGCATGCTGCCGCCACCGCGCCGTCCACCCGTTCCCGGATCCGGCGCGGGTCCCGTGCGGCTCGCGAGGAATGCAGCCGGAATATGCATCGACCCGCCGCGCTGGTTGCCGGTCCACAGCGTCGAGCCGACGACCTCGCCGAGGTTGTAGCCGGTGCCCGCGACCGCATCGAGCGTGATGTCGAGCGCGATCGGCGTGACGAAGTACGCGAGCTCTTGTTGGAACACCTCGGTCGCCGCGCTCGGATCTTCGAGGAAGTAGAAGTTGCCGGCGCCGTGCTCGGCGAGGCTGCGCATCAACGTGACGTCGAAGTCGGCGCCGACGCCGATCGTCGTGAGGCCGATACCGCGCTCGACGTAGCTATCGGCCATCGCGATGATCGCCTGGGGATCCTGATTGCCGATCGTCGCGAGCCCGTCGGAGAGGAAGATCACGCGATTCTGGCGATCGGTCGCGAGCGCGGCGACCGAGAGATCGAAGCCCTGCTTGAGCCCCGAGAAGATATCGGTCGCGCCGCGCGGCGTGAGGCCGTTGACGATCGTGTGGAGGCTCGTGCGATCGAGCTCCGGCGTGAAGTTCGCGTCGACCGAGACCTGATCGTCGAACTCGACGAGTGCGAGCCGGTCGGTCGGATCGAGCGCGTCGATCAGCGTGTTGAGGCCGGCCTTGACCTTCTCGAGCCGGCCGTCCTGCGCCATCGAGCCGGAGTGATCGACGACGATCACGAGGCTGAGTGGCTGCTTCGGATAGTTCGCGGGATCGACGTTCGTATCGACCGCGATCTGGAGCGCCGCCTGATGCTGGCCCGTCACCCAGTCCTTGCCGACCGACAGGCCTGGCGTCATGCACAGTGGATCGGTGCATGTGGTCGCGGGCGGCGGCGCGTAGTGCTCGTTGAAGAACCCGTTTGCATCGAGCGTGTCGGGGCCGGGGATGCCGCCGCTCTTGAGGATTCCGCGGAACTCGCCGATGTCCTGTTGGCCGCCGAAGCTCACACCGCCGGCGCCGGCATCGGCAGACGCGGTCGCGCCGTGGTTATCCGCACTCCCGCCGGCGCTGCAGCCGGCGAACACGAGAACGTAGAGCCATCGCTTCATGGCGAGCTGTTCAGCAACGGTCGTGCCGCGCCAGGCGCGCAGAATCATGCGGGTTCGCGACACACCGTCGCGCGCGAGATCCGGCGCCGATCCGGAAGTCCGGACATCGATGTCGTAGGATGCGCCGGTGAAACGCCTGATCTGGATCGTGCTCCTCGTCGCGTGCCGGCGGTCGGAGCCGCAACCGCGACCGCATGTCGAGACACCGCCACCGCCGGCTGCACCTGCCGATGCCGGCATCGTCTATCGCACCCCCGCGAGCACCATCCACGTCGATCCGGCGCTCGCCGGCACCGGCAAGACCTCGATGGTCGCCTCCGAAGATCGCTACGCGACCGAGGCGGGCGAGGCGACGCTGAAGGGCGGCGGTAATGCGGTCGATGCCGTCGTGACGACCGCGTTCGTGCTCGCCGTGACGCATCCGAGCGCCGGCAACATCGCGGGCGGCGGCTTCGCGGTCGTCCGGATCGCGAAGGGCAAAGCGGCGACGCTCGACTTCCGCGAGACCGCACCGGCGGCCGCGACGACGAACATGTATCTCGACGCGAGCGGGAACCCGACGCGCGAGTCGTTGATCGGCGATCGCGCGTGCGGCGTGCCCGGCTCGGTCGCGGGGCTCTACGAGCTCCAGCACAAGTACGGGAAGATGAAGTGGGCCGACGTGGTCGCGCCCGCGATCAAGCTCGCGCAAGAGGGCTTCGCGGTGCCGGAGCACCTGCACGACTCGCTCGTCCGGGTCGGGAAGATGCGCGGCGATCGGATCACGTCGGCGCCGCTGTGGTGGCCCGAGGGCAAGCCGCTCGCGACGGGCACGGTCGTGAAGAACCCCGAGCTCGCGACGGTGCTCCAGCGGATCGCGACGAAGGGTCCCGACGGGTTCTACAAGGGCGAGACCGCCGCCGCGATCCTCGCGGAGATGCAAAAGGGCAAGGGCCTGATCACGGCGGCCGACCTCGAGGGCTACAAGGCCATCTGGCGCGAGCCGCTCTACGCGACGTATCGCGGGCGAAGAGTGATCGCGATGCCGCCGCCGTCGTCGGGCGGAATCGTCGTCGCGATGACCGCGAACATGCTGTCGAAGCTCGAGCTCGGCAAGCTGCCGTGGCACGGCGCGGAGTACATCCATCGCGTCGTCGAGGTCTGGCGGCGCGCGTATGCGGCGCGCAACGAGATCCTCGGCGATCCGGCGTACGTGAAGGACATGCCGCTCGCGAAGCTGACGTCGCAGGCGTACGCGGATCAGCTCGTGAAGACGATCACCGACAAGGCGACGCCGTCGAAGGACGTCGCGGGGCTGATCGAAGGCACGCACACGACGAACATCTCGGTCGTCGACAAGACCGGCATGGCGGTCGCGATGACGACGACGCTCAACACGTCGTTCGGCAATGGCGTCCAGGTCAGCGGGTTTCTCCTCAACAACGAGATGGACGACTTCACGACGAAGCCGGGCACGCCGAACATCTACGGGCTCGTCCAGGGCACCGCGAACAAGATCGAGCCCGGCAAGCGGATGCTGTCGTCGATGTCGCCGACGATCCTCGAGGACGAGAAGGGCGATCTCTTCATGGTCACGGGCGGGCAGGGCGGCTCGCACATCATCACCGAGGTCTGGCTCGTGATCTCGAACGTGATCGACTTCGGCATGCCGGTCGCGGAAGCGATCGCGGCGCCGCGGTTCCATCACCAGCACCTCCCGGATGAAGTCGATTTCGATGACGACTCGATCTCTGCAGAAACCGCGAAGGAGCTCGAAGGCGAGGGCTACAAGCTCGTGCTCGGCAAAGACAACCGCATGTTCGGTGCAGCGAATGCGATCGTGCGTACGAAAGATGGATGGGAAGGCGCTGCAGATCCACGCGGTGGCGGCGCTGCGATCGGCGACTGAGTTATGCTCTAGGTATGTCGAACGCTCCGGATGACCCGAGCGGGGTCCTGGTCTATCCAAAGGCGCAGGGATCGAGGGGAAAGCACAGCGATCCGCCACCGGTGCGCGGCTTCGGCAAAGAGCGCAACACCAACCGCGACAAGCGCAAGTGGTACGCCGCGGTCGGGCTCGCGCTCGTCGGTGGCCTGTTGCTCGGCTTCATCTTCACGCCGTCGCACGCGAGCGAGGCGCAGAAGGCAAAGAGCGAGGCCGCGGCCGCCGACAAGGCGCGTGGCGTCGAGAAGGATCGCGCCGACGGCCTCGACAAGGCGCTGACCCAGCTCAAGCAGGACAAGGCCGACGAGGACAAGCAGCTCGCGGCGCTGTCGGGCAAGGCCGCGGACGTCGACAAGAAGGCCGACCAGCTCGCGGCGGAAGAGAAGAAGCTGCAGGCGACGATCGACAAGTCGCAGGGCTCGGTCGATACCGAGGGCGACGAGATTCACTTGAAGCTCGTCGACAAGGTGCTGTTCCCGGTCGGCGAGGATCAGCTGACCGACAAGGGGAAGGCGGTGCTCGACAAGGTCGCGGTCGCGCTCAAGGACCTGCCCGACAAGCAGGTGTGGGTCCAAGGGCACACCGACGATCAGCCGATCTACATCCCGCCGCCCAAGAAAGATCCCAAGGCGAAGCCACTGCCGAAGGGTGCGAAGCCGCCGGCGCCGGCGCCGGTCAAGTTCATCACGAACTGGGAGCTCTCCGCGGCGCGCGCGCTGCAGGTCGTGCACTACCTCCAGGACACGGCGAAGATCGATCCGACGCGGCTCGCGGCGCTCGCGTTCGGTCAGTACCGCCCGGTGTCGCGCTCGAACAAGGCTGCGAATCGCCGGATCGAGATCGTGCTGTATCCGAAGCGCGTCGATCTGAAGCGTTAAGGCTGCAGGTCGACGAACTCGACGAGCTCGGCGTCGGTCACCGCCGCGAGCACGTCGGGGCGGGTCGCGACATGCTCGCGCGAGTACAGGAGGATCCCGAGCTGGCCGCTGATATCGCGGAGCTCGCCGACGACGCTGACCGCACCTTCGCTCGCGAACTCGAGGAGGATCGCGCGCGGGCGCAACGCGCGAGCGAGCCGCGGTAGCTGACCGCCGGCACGGGTCATCGACACGACGGTGTAGCCGCGCTGGCTCAGCAGCATGTCGACGCGTTGGAGGCGCGCGCGATCGTGCTCGACGACGAGCACCACGCCGCGATCGATCGCGAGCGGTTCGGGTTCGGGCGGCAGTGGGATCGGCGCGGACGCGTTCGCATCGCGCGAGCGATACACGGCGAGCGCGATCTTGTTGAGCAGCTCCTCGATGTTGAACGGCTTCTCGACGACCTCGCTCGCGCCGATCGACGACAAGTTGATCTCGAGCCCGTGGACCGCGGTCATGATGAGGACCGGGACGGCGCTGTACGCGGAGTCGTCGCGCAGCGCCTGGAGGAATTGCCTGCCGTTCATGCCGGGCATCATCAGGTCGAGCAAGATCGCGTCGGGGCGCGCCGCGTGGACGCGATCGAGTGCGTCGGCACCGTCGGCCGCGACGTCGACGACATATCCCTCATCCGCGAGCACCTGGCCAAGCGTGTCGCGCACCATCGGCTCGTCGTCCACGACGAGGATGCGGCCACCTTTCACCACCGAGCTTGCGGCCGCCATTGCGTCGCCGGAGCGTACCACCCGCATCTCGTGCGGTGTATTCTCGATCCGATGTCGACAGAGCCCCCGCTGGCACGGGCCTACGACAATCTTCGTCCGATCATTCTCCAGCGCTTGCTCGACATGCGCGCGACGCTCGACCCGTCGTTCGGGCGGATCGATGAAGCGACCGCCCGCGCGCAGATCAGTGCAGTGCTCGAACACCTCGGGAACTTTCTCGCATCCGGAGACCTCGGCTCGCACCGCGCGTTTCTCCAGACGTTCCTCGCGATGCGCGCCGCCGAGGCACAAGGCGCCGCCGCGGTGCTCGCGATGCTCGTCGCGATCGGCGACACCGCTGCACAAGTCGCGCAGGACGAGCTCGCCGGCTCGATCGACGGCTCCGAGCTGACGCTGCTCCTGACCCGAGTCACGGCGACGACCGCTCGCGCGATCAACGACCTCGTCGCCGAGGAGCTCGCCCGTCGCACCGGTCAGTGGAACGAGCTCGCGGCGCGCGAACGAGGCAAGCCGTGACCCAGACCGCATCGCAGCACGGCATTCGCGTCGCCGGCGACACGAACGTCGGCAAGGTCCGCGAGACCAACGAAGACTCGATGATCGTCGACCCGGTGCGCGGCCTCTACGTCGTCCTCGACGGAATGGGCGGCGCGAACGCAGGCGATGTCGCGTCGCAAACCGCGCGCGATGCGATCCGCGAGTACGTGATGCAGTACCGGACGACGACGGATCCGCGCACGCTGATCGAGGCCGCGATCCAGCACGCATCGGCGACCGTGTTCAACGCCGCGCAACAGGCGCGCGAGCGCCACGGCATGGGCACGACGGTCGTCGGCTGCATCGTCGTCGACGAGAAGCGCGCCGTCGTCGCGCACGTCGGCGACAGCCGCGCGTATCTCCTGCGCAACGGTCGCGTCCAGATGCTGACGCGCGACCACACGATCGTCGAGGAGCTCGTCGACAAGGGCTTGCTGTCGGCGGAGGAAGCGGAGCGGCATCCCTACAAGAACGTGCTGTCGCGCAACCTCGGCGCGAAGCCGGAGACCAGGGTCGACGTCACCGATGTCGAGCTGCGGCCGGGCGATCGCCTGATGCTGTGCAGCGACGGGTTGTATGGATATGCCTCCGCGGAGGCGATCCAGTACCTGCTCGGCTCGGGCGACGCGCCAGAGCACGTCGCGCGCGACCTGATCGATCTCGCGCTGCGCGGCGGCGGTGGCGACAACGTCACGACGATCGTGATCGAGGCGCCGCAACCGCCGCCTTCGTCGACGGAGGTGGTGCGCACGACCGGTGCGATGCAGTGGTGGCAGCGCCGCTCGCGGTTCCTCCAGATCGCGAAGGATCGCGGCCTGACCAAGAACCCGATCGTGCGCGGGCTCGATCCCGAGGAAGCGCTCGAGCTGATCGCGAGCTCGCTGTGCCAGGCGGTGTTTCACGACCTCGAGAAGTCGACCGGCGTGAACGTGTGGACGTTCGCGCAGAACATCGCCGGCGGCTGGTTCGAGCGCTCCGGCGAGTGGGCGCCGCTGCGCGCGCTGATGGACATCCTCGCGACCGCCGCCCGCGCCGTCGTCGACGATATCGGGGTGGCGGATCCCAAGCTCGGGTTCCTGTTGTCGATCGCGGTGTCGCGCGCGCTCGTCGTCGGCGAGCTCGCGATCGGCGGACTGCTCGCGGAGCGCTTGAATCGCGTCGATGCGAATCTGATCAAGGTCCACGCCGCGATGCAGGAGACCGTCGACACGGCGCAGGAGACCGCGCTCGAGGACACCGGCGATCGCTTCATCGACAACCCGACCGTGCCCTTCCTGCGGCCGGATCGCCCGGTGACGTCGCCGGGCGTCAGCGCGGAGCTGATCAAGGCGATCGAGCAGACGATCACGATCGCGCGCAGCCGGACCTCGCAGCGCGCCGAGCTCGTGAAGCAGATCCTGAGCTCGCTCGAGACGATCGCGATCGACGCGACCGGCAACTTCGCGAGCGCGGTGCTCGCGGCGCGCGAGATCTACGGCGTGCGCCCCGTCGATGACACCGGCATCATGCCGCTGTTCGACGCGCTCGATCAGGCGCGGATCATCACCGCCGCGAGCGTCCACCAGATCACCGCACCCGACGCGATGCGCGCCAAGGTCCTGCGCGCCCTCAGTAGTGCGCACCAGCGGCTCGTCGGTGCGACCACCGGCCTCGTGCTCGAAGCTGTCGCGCCGTACTCCGAGCGCTTGCGCGAGGTCCAGGCCAAGACCTCGGAGATGCGCGACCAGGTCGCAAAGTTCGAGCGCAAGCGCGCCGACCTCGAGCGCAAGTACGCGACCACGATCGATCACAGCCAGCCGTGGGAGAAGCGCGGCACCACGGAGTGGTGATGTCAGACGTCGACCTCGTCGAAGCGGTGAAAGTGTTGCGCGATGAAGTGCTCGATACCGTCGAGCACGGCGATCGCGAGCCGCCGGGCGCGGAAGTGTTCGACGCGATCCTCAGCGCGCTGCAGATCGGCGGCGAATCGATTCCCGGCTTGGATCTCAACCTCCACGACGCGGTCGCGCGGCGGCTCGCGTGGGGGGATTCCGAGGAGAGCGTACTCGCGGACGCCGAGTCCGTGTTCGATCGCCTGATCATCGCGAGCGAGCGGTCGCTGCCCGATCCTCCGGATCGGATGGTCGTCGTCGAGGCGGCGACCCAGGTCGCTGTCACCGTGGCGCGTGTGGTGTCGCTCGCGGCGGTCGCGCGGGCGACGCGTGATCGCGCGGCACGGTTGCGCGAGGAGATGGCGCAGAAGCAGCTCGAGGCCGTGCTCGAGAAGCAGCGTTCGAGCATCGTCCGCATGGAGCTCGAGACGGAGCCGTAGTGGACGCGCTGCTCGCGCGCGTGATCGATGAAGCCGATGCCGGCCAGCTGCCGGTGTTGATCGACGATTGGTTGGCAGCGGGGGATGCTCGGCACTGGATCGCGCGAGCGTTGCGCGTCGATCTCGCGGTGCTGGTGGAGCGACCGGATCTCGTGGTGCCGTGCTTGTTGCGCCGGTGCGCGTGGCTCGGCGCGGAGTATCCGCAGATCGCCCGGCGCGGTGAACCGCCGATCGAAGCCGCGGCGGTCCGCGGGCTCGCGCGATCGTGGGAAGCGGGTTGGTCGAAGCCGTACTTGCGTTCGATGCACACGCCGTTGGTGCCGCTCGATGCGGGCGTGATCGAGGAGTATCGCAGCGGCGCGCCGGGCCCACTGTGGTTGACGGAGTCCCACGTGGGGCTGGGGGACGACATCGCGTGGGATCGATCGAGTGGTCGCCGCGTGCGAATGGCCATGCCGGAGCCACGCGAGGCGACGTGGCGCCTCGTGCGCGAGCGGCGCGAGTTGTCTTCGGGGAGTCATGTCTGGCCGTTGCCGATCGATCCCGCGCACGAGCCGCTCCAGTTGTTCGAGCTCGGCGAAGAGCTCGCGCTCGTGACCGCGAGGTACGACGAAGGCTATGGCGAAGACTACGAGTACTTCACGTACGTGATCGATCTACAGCACGGGCGCCAACTCGACGTCTTCGAGGGCAACAGCGACGCTGTCGCGCGGAAGGGCGATCGGATCTACATGACCGATCGCGACCGCTTCTACACCTGGTCGTGGAGCGCCCACCGAGATCTCACCGGCAGCGTTGCAGGCGCGGGTCTCGTGATGGCGGCCGACGGCACGTTCGCGACGCGAACCGAGCAGGTCGTGCGCGTGTTTTCGCCGGAGCACATCGTGGAAGCGCGTTACAGCTCCGACTATCGAATCGGCCTCGCCTCGATCTCGCCAGACGGCACCCGGCTGATCAGCGGTCGCGTCATGTTCGACGCGCGCACGGGCGAGCAGCTCGCTGCGATCTCGTTCTCTGGCCTCGGCAGCTGGCTCGAGGGTGGGCCTCCGCGCAATTGCCGCGCACTCTGCGACGACGTGGTCGCGGAGATCCTGCCCTTCGGTTTCCATTTGTGGGATTCGACAACCGGCGAAACGCTTGTCGACAACCGCGATCACCGAGCGGATCACCGCGATGCGGTTGCATTCGCGCCGAATGGTCGCACGCACGCGATCGTCAAGCGCGGGACCCTCACCGTCTACGACAACCACTCGCTGCGCGTGGTGCACGAGGCAGTCCTCGCGATGGAGCACACGTGGCGTCTCGCGCTGCGGTTCTCGCACGACGGATCCGCGCTGTGGTGGGGCGACGGAGACGCGCCCTTGCAGCTCTTGCAGTTGCGTACGGGGCGCAGCGAAGTGCCGGTGACGCGCGCCGCGGACATCGTCGACGGCGTTGTCACCGTCGGCGACCTCGCGTTGCCAATCGACGATGCTCACGCGGAGCTCTCGACCGACGGCAGCGTGATCGCCGGCGCGGTCAGCCACTACGTGCGGAGCTAGCTCCGGCAGCGGTTCGCGAGTAGGCGCGTCGCCTTCGCGAGATCGAGATCGACGATAAGAACACCTGCTTCACCGTAGGGCTGGGTCGCGATTGCCACGCCGTTCGGGTCGGTGACCACGGATGTCGTCGGCGAGCCAGGTGTCGCGTAATTCACGCTCGCGAAGTAGATCGTGTTCTCGGCCGCACGGCACAGCGCCGCCTTTTCGTGGAACGTGTTCGCCGGATCCGCGAACGTCGTCGGGCGGAACGTCCCCGGCTCCGGCGCGCTGTAGTGTGGATGAAACACGAGCTGCGCGCCGTGCCGAGCCGCGAACCGCACCGTTTCTGGATAGCGCCAGCCCTCATGGCAGATCACGACGCCGATCGTAACCCCGTCGAGCTCGAACACGCGCCGTCCGTCAGTGGGCGCATACGTGCCCTCCTCGTCGGGGTCGATCTGGACCTTGTCCTGGAAGCCCAGGCGCTCGCCGTTCGCATCGATGACGAGCGCGGTCGCGACGAGCTTGCCCTCGACGAAGCGTTCGGTGCCGACGATCGCCGCGCATTTCGCCGCGCGCGCCGCTTCCCCGATCTTCGACCACGCATCGTCCAGCCACGAGGCGTCGACGGACGGCGGGGTGTAGCCGAGACCGCGATATCCCGGGACGTAGCACTCCGGGAAGCACATGATCCTCGCGTCACCGGGGCGTACTAACGCACCGATCACGCATTCGACCGAATCTTCTGGCGATGCTGGATAGGCGAGATTGGCGAGAGCGATGCGCAGCACGCGCTGAGGATACCTGCGACCCCTATGCAGTCGGCGGTATGTCGGTGACGGAGGCACCGCCTGTTACGGTGGTGCCTCCGCCGGGAGACGAACCTCCATCTCTGGCCACATCTGCGGGGGGAAGAGTGCTGGCTTGGGCCGCGGATCCAGACCCTGGATCTTTAGGTGCGGGCACTTTGGAGACCTTCGGTACGGCGACTCGCGGGAATACAGCGTCCTCGAACGATGCCAGCGCTCGTTCCGAGAAGGCGAAGAGCATTGCAAGAGCCATTAGGATCAATACGGTGCTTTGAGGCAGGTGCTTCTTTCGCTGTCTGTCAGTACACGCCGTTCCAGCCACGCATTGCATCGATGACACGTTGGTCAACGTCTGTGGGCTTCCAGAGCCCGCAACCCGTCCATCTACCGGCGTCGCAGCGTCGCCCAGCGCCGCAACTCCGCCGTCCCGCGGTTCTACGCTCGCTGGCTCGGCGTCAGACGAACCGCTGCCGCCGTTCCGTGCTGGTGAGCTCGAGGCTGGTGCCGTTTCGTCGACGTTGAGTAACTGTGCGACGGATCCTGCGGGGAGCTTGATCGTAATCACGTCTGCGCACAGCAGGCCCATGCCGATCAAGCTCGCGGCTACACCGATACCGAGGCGACTAAAGATTCGAAGTTGATAGGAGTTCGTTTCGCCGACGCCCATCAACGGCGGCATCTTCGCGATGATGCTCAGCAATGCGCCGGCAACTCCTGCGCAGAACACGCCAGAATAGACGTGTGTTCCGTAAAGTAGGATCACGCCCCCCGCTAACGTGACCATCATGAAGAACAGCATCACGATCGCGTACCAGCGCATCGTGCGTGCATGGATCTCGACGTAGGTGTCCCAGTAGTCATACGTCTCGAACAGGCTGCGCAATGCGGCCCGTGCATGTGGTTCGTCGCCTTCGACGAGCGGAACCACGTTGCGAACCAAATCCTCGACCACGGTCGCGGGAACGGACCAGTTATGCATGTCCGCGACAGCTTCATGTGCTTCGGTGGCGAGCTCTGCCGTCGGGATTACGTATGCCCGGATACGTGCGAGTTCCTTTCCGCGGTCGATGTATCGCTGCAATTCGATAGACGTAGGAGTCTTGTTGCCTTCTACCGAATTGAGCAGCGCGTCGAACTTCGCAGCCGTTCCAGCTACGAGCGACGCTTGTTCCAGTGTCTGGTGGGCGTTGCGTGAAGCAGAGGTTTCGAACCACGACCGACTGTCCCCGATCGCAGCGAGTGTGTCGGCTCGCTCGCTCACTTCGCACCATCGAGGAGCAGCGACCAGTCGCCACTGATCGCGATGATCGGGTCGCCAGTATCGATCGGTACACTTAGTCCGACGCTGACCGTCTTGCCGTCTGCGACTGGTACTCCGAGCCCGAACTTGAAAGCGTTGTGCTGGTCCATCGCAACCATAGGGTCGTCGGACACATTCTGGCTGTACACGTCGAAGCCCGCGCTGAAGGTGTAGCGCTTCAGATCTCGGACTACGCCGAGCTCGACACCCACCGAGGCATAGCCTGCGAACTTCGTATCGCGTGTCGCACCGTCCTCGAAAAATACTGCGCCGCCTCGAAGCCGCAGGCCGAACGACGTCCCGTCACTTGTTGGCAACCACGTGTATCCGCCCGAGACGTATGCTGCTAGCAGGTTGTCCTTTCGTCCGGCCATATCCGCGTTCAGATCGCCTCGGTCGTAGCGCGCTTCTACCGAGAGATAGTGGCTATCGGCCTCGGCCCGGAATTCTTCGAGCGAAGCTCGCGCGTCCGTCCCGGCCACACCCAGCCCTTCCTTGTCGAGCGTGCCCGCGCAGGACGATGTCTGCTCTTTGCTGTCGTGCGCTTCGATTGCGAGAGCGCAAGCGACAGGATCAGGAGCGGCGGCGAGTAGTTTGGAGGTCGCAGCGACGACATCAGTTAGCTTCGCTTGGACCGTCGTGTACTTCTTGACCGCCGCAGCGAGCTTTTGCTCGAGACGTCCGGCATGGATTGCCGCCATCAGGTTGAGCCTTAGACGCCCGCCGACGTAGGTGAACCCTTTGGTCAATCCGTCGGCGGGGTCCAAGTTCGCGGGCAACACGACACTCAGATCGACGAAGCGCGACAACCAAACGGTCCTCGGATCAGTATCCCCAGTCGCGAGCGTGCCGGGGTTGATCGCGAGAGCCGTGACGAGCTCGAGCCCTTGACCAGTCGAACCGACAGCGCCGATGGATCCACCAGCGCTCGCTACAGGTTGGCCGGAAGCCACGGCGGCTGTCTGTCCCGCCGAGCTCTGCGCTCCAGGGGTGTCAGTGATCGTGGGTTGGTTTGGATTTGTTGCCGGCTTGGTCGCCGCGATCACCTTCTGCGCGTTGTACAAGCTGTCGGCGACCGCGACAGCGAGTCCCGGACACCATTGAGTGTCCTTGATCCCTGCGAGCGCCGTCGCATCGAAGCGAGCTTGCATTGCCGTCTTGCACGCCGCGTCGTTCGTTGCGGCTTTCGGATCGGTCGGGGCGGCCGCGGCGGGTTGCGAGCTTGTTGTGGTTGGTTGATCGGCCGTCGTTGGCTGAGCGATCGCAGCGCCGCTCATTACCGTCAGGATGATCGCGATAAGTCCTTTCACGGTTGCACCAGGAAGGTCCAGTCGGTATCGGCAGTCACGCTTCCCGCAGTCGTGCTTGGTACCGCGCCAATCGAGCCGGTGGTGACTGTGATGTCTACCTTCGCGCCAGCTCCGTTCGGGAGGTCCAGATCGAGCAGCAGCATCTGACCGGCAGGGACGATGCCGGCATCCACCGACGACATGCCCGGAGGAATCGCGTGTACCGCAGGCGTGATTGGTGGGTTTCCGACGTTCGGGACCCAGGTGACAGCCACAGCCGTAACCCCCGGAGTTCCAGGACTGGAGGCAATCGTGATGGAGTACTGATCACCAGTTGTAAGTGCACCCTTGAAGCTCATTGGGCGCGGAACGTTGCGAACCTCGCGCCAGCGTCAGAACGCTTCCTATGCATTGCCCTGGCGGCATCCGAGCAAGACCTGCGCACTCCGCGTAAGACCTGCCTAGTTTGGTGCTCAGTCGAACAGGAGTACGCTGGCCGCCCAGCTATTCGGCTTCGTCGTGATCCGCAAGAGACGCTCGTCGCGCAGAGCCGTTGCGGGATCCTCGCCTTTCAGCGTTCTTGCTTCGATTGCGCGAAAGAAGGCGCCGGCTTCGAGATCGGAGACGTCATCTGGAGAAGCGACGACTGCGCGCGCGCCGGCCGTCAAGAATGCGCGTGGCAGACCCCAAGCATCCTGTCGATGGGGAACCGTAAAGGCCGCGTGACAGGCGGCAAGCACGACGAGAGGCGCCTTGGGTAACCTCACCGCTGCGATCTGCCGAGCATCGAGGGTGAAGTGATCGTCGGAACCTGGTGACAGTGCGAGCATCGAGGCATCCGAGGCCGCAAGATCTACAAATCCGTGTGCGTTAATCTCGATCGCGTCCGCGGTCGGCAACGCAGCGATGACACGCGCCGGCGTAGCCTCGGGACCGAGTAGGTCTACACGTTCAGTTCCATCGATCGGCGTTCGTTCGTGTGTCGCGAGCGGCGACAACTGAAGGTCGGAAGGAGGAACCACGTCAGCAACCGTGAGTACAGTCGGGCGTTCGCCGGATGAAAGTGATCGTGCGGCGGTTCTGCTGCGATACGACCACGCGATGTTAGGTGGCAATAGATTCGGAAGTCCGAATACCGGCGGCAGCGCAAGAACGTCAACGCGCTTGCAATCGGCCAACGATGCGACCATTGCCGACGGCACGAGAGTCTTCGCGTCGAGATGAGAAGACTGTACCCCTTGCGCATCGAAGTGCCGTGTGATGTGGCCTTTCGCATCCTGAACTACGACGAGCAGGCGCTCGGCATCCGCCATGACGCCAACGATGCACGTAGGAGTGTGCGACAACTGTACGCCAACGTTGTCGGCGAAGAGTTGCAGCGTCGCGCGTGGATCCGTGTCGCTCGCGGCCAGAACAAGCAGCGCTCCATAGGCGTCGCGACGCGCGCTAGCTGCGTCCGCGTCATCAACCGGAGTCTGATCCGCAGTCTCTATCGCGCGACGAAGTAGTGTGCGCGCGCGACCGACATCGCGATTCGCGAGTAGGCGACCTTCGATCGCGTCAAATCGAGCGCGACCACCCGAGGACAAAGTCTCGTCGCCACGGCTTTCCACAAGCGCTCTCTGGAGCTCGGCAGCTTCTGCTTCCGTACCGTCAAAGCGCGACAGCTCCGCGATCACCCTCGCACGCGAGTGATCCGGTGGCACATTACATGTCGGGCTCGCCGAGATCTCCGAGCGAGCTTGCGCGAAGTGAAGGTCGTCGATACTCGCGACAGCGAGCGCTTCACCTGCCCATTGGACTTGCTCGCATTCACTCCCTGCGCGGAGAGTCGCTTCCCGAAGGTACGCCCTCATCAGACTATGCGAGCCGTCGAGACGAGCCAGCTCCGCGAGTGCATCAAAAAACAATCGTTCGTCCCAGTACAGTCCGAGTCGTCGCGATCGGTCCAGTGCCGCAAGCGCGACCTTTCGTCCCTCGCTCGGACGATCCATCGCCGCGTACGCGTAGACCAGCGTGAGTTGAAGATTCGAACATCTGAACTCGACGTCGCGAGCGGTGCAACTCGCAACCGCGCGGCGGAGCAAAGCCTCCGCTCCGAGAGGATTCCCGTCGGTTAGTAACGAGTTCCCTGCGAACTCGTTAGAGAGCTCGACATAGTAGGGATCCTTCGAGGCGAGCGCACGCGTGATGTATTCTGCGCGTAGGCCTGGCAGCTTCGATCGCGGTATCGCCCCCAAGAGAAGGTCGTCCTGATGAGTGGTTCTTAACTGCTCGAGAAGCTTCGTGCGCTCGCCCACTGAGAGCGACGAAGCCTGTGCCAGACGAGCGTACTGCTCGACACCGTTGTGTCGGCTCTTGGGATCGATCTTGGTGACTCTTGCAAGCAGGGCGCTCGCAGCAGTCGATCGATCCAGAGAATCAAGCTCAGCCGCTACCGGCTGCAGCGCGTTCAGTGCGTCGAGCGTCGGCGCGGTTCGTACCGCCTCGTAAAACGCAGGGCGGCACGACGCGTAGTTCTCGCGAACGACCAAACGGTCCGGAACTGTGGCTGTCATGTTCGCGCACGCGTCTCGTCCGCGCTTCCAACGAGCTGAACGCGCTTGCTCGTCGACTTGTAGGCGGGTCAGCCGTTCGTTCGCTTCGACTGCCCACGCGGGCGCATCGCTCCGAGCTGCGTCGCGAAAACTCTCGGCCGCTGCGAGAGGAAGTCGAAGGCGGTCGAGGACGATGCCTCGATTCCAGAGCGCGATCGGATTGCCTGGCGAACGGGTCAGAACTTCGTCAAGGTGAGCAAGTGCCTCGGTCGGACTGTCTCGTGCGATCGCGAGCGCAGCGCGATCGAGCTCCAGATTGTCGTCGATGCCCGCGTTCTCGAGCACAGCCTCGGCTTGGGCGAGGTCGCTCCGCGCTATCAAAACGGCCGCCAGGGCAGACTTGGGGAGCTCTGTTTCGACCTCCGCCGTCAAAGCGTTGGAAATCAACTCCGGCGCGCGGCGTCCGCGTGGGACATCGTAGGGGCGATGCCTGTCGAGTGGTTCGAACGGCAGACGAAAGTCCAACGAGCGACGTGGCGACAGCGCCGCGGCGATACGACTCTCGACCCCGGGCATCTGTGAGGGCCGAAGCCGAATCACGAGGAACACAATCGCGGCAGCCGCGGCGGTGGCCGCGACGAACACCATCAATCGCCGCCACTGAAAGGAAGCCGCGATCACTGCGTGGGGACGCTTTGCTGCTTTTGTCAACGCAGCCCCAGCGGCCATGATCTGCATTCCAGCTTCGAGCTCCGTTTGACACCGGGTGCATGTGAGTAGGTGCGCCTCGAACGCTCCTTGATCCGATAGCGCGCCGTCGAGGTAGGCGCCAAGCTGCTCGCATGTGGGCATCATGACGATGCCTCATCGAGCTTCTTGGCAAGCAACTCTCGGATTCGCGCTCGCGCGCGATGAAGACGGGTTGCAGCAGTTGGATAGGGGATCGAGAGCCGTGAACCAATCTCTCGGTACGACAGGCCATCGATGTCATGGAGGATCGCTACGGTTCGGAACGGCTCCTCGAGTCGCTCGATTGCGTCGCGAACATCTTCGAGGGTGACACGCTCCCACGGCGACCGTTCGCTCTCGACCTCGGCTACGTCATGAGCGGCGTTGATCGAGACCTCTGGACGGCGCTTACGGACCAAGTCGATCCACGTATTGCGCATGATGCGAACCAGCCATGCACGGGCGCTGTCATCGGTGAGCAGCGTTTCGAAATTTCGCCATGCTCTCTCGAACGTGTCCTGGACCAGATCGGCAGCTTGCGAACGGTGGCGACACATCTTCAACGCGATGGCCTCGATAGTTGGCCGATGAACGAGCACGATCTCGTCAAACCGGGCACGACGCAACGGCTCGGTCAATGCCTCGCCGCCACCACGGCCCACGTGCATCGCGAACCCGGTATCCCACGTCGCGGCGACCATGTTCAAGCTGCCAGCTTCGGTTCCACACCAGCATCGACGGGAGAGGACAAAGTTTTTCCCGGGAAAACGCTAAGCGCTTTTCGTCTGGACTAAGATGATTCGAGGAGGTCGGGGATGGCACCGCTAAACCTTAATGGTGATGGTGACGCAGCGGTAAAGGTCACGATTCGCTTCGTGAATGGTGCCGTCACGGTTGGTTTCCAGGGCACCAGGGCTAGGTGTCTTCCGAGCCTTCCCACGACGGCTGCATCACGGCCGCTGCTGGGGCTAGATCTCATCGATCTCGCCGGAAACGCGCTTTACCGTCGTCACTACACCCCACCTGGACACGTCGAGATCCCCGGAATTCGGCCGCGCCAAGTCACGCTGCCCGCAAACCACTTGCAGATCATGGTGGTGCTCATTCCGCATCTCCCCGGTGCGAAGGGGATCCAGTTTTATGCGGGTCCGAATATTTGGATGTCACGCGAAATCCCAGGAGCTCTGTGATGGGGGCAAACGATGGACAGATCGTCGGACTGAGCCTGCTGTTGGGTGATGGAAATGTGGGCAAGCGATTCAACATCGTGGTCGTTGCAGAAGGCTACCGATCAGAGGAGCTCCCGAATTTCGCGAGCGACGCCGACGCGGTCCTCGCCAAGCTAACGACGAGCCCACCATTTGCGTCGTCGATCGGAGCACTCAACGTGTTTCGACTCGATGTCGCTTCAAAGATGTCTGGCGCAGATCAGGGAACGAACCTCGTCGATACCTACTTCGACGCCAGCTTTGATGCCTCGATGCCACGGCTACTTCTGGTGGATGAGAAGCTTGTCGAGTCGACGGTGAGCGCTGCGATAACTACTTCAAGCGGCGCCGCGGCGCCTATTCACAAGATCATCGTTCTCGTGAATACGCCGCAAGACGGCGGTTCGGGCGGGACGACGAATGGGATCGCGGTCTGCGCCTCGGGCCCCTCATCCGACGGTGATGTCTACGAAAGAACCGTGCTTCACGAACTCGGCCACACGTTTGGTATGGCCGATGAGTATCCCAACGAAACAGCATCACTGTTCGTCTTCAAGAAGAAATCCGGCGCGACGACGACCGCGGACATCATGCCGAATCTGTCCCGCACCTACGTCAAAGATTCGCTGCCGCAGCCCTGGCAATCGTTGGTCAACACGACGGTACTGCCAACCGTTCGAGCCGCCGGTGCTCCTCCTCTCCCCGAGGACACGGTTGGGGCATTCCCCGTCGACGACACCGGCTACTACGTCCCGCAATGGAAGTGCACCATGCAAGACAGCAGAGATGCGTATTGCGTCGTGTGTGCAACGTGTATCGGTTCGCAGATCGCAACCTTCAAATAGGAACCAGAAATGTCCAAACCTCCATATGCGAAGATAGATCCACCGATCGAGTACGTTGAATGGGAGAAGAACAAGCAGTTCTTCGGCCAAAAGCTGTCGTGGACCCATACCGAGGTGATCAACGACGCGAAGCTAGACGGCACCCGCTATGCCTACGGGGTTTCCCAGGGTGGCTTCTGGTTCTCTATCAGGCTCACGAAGCCTGAACACGAGTCCGGTTTCTGGAACGAATATCTGAAGTGGAGAGCGACCCCCGACGCGGGAACCATGAATAGCTTCGCTTCGGCGGATATGGTCAAGCCTCCACCGACGTGCGGCACTCCGTCGACACCGCCGTGCCCGCCGCCCGACGATCTCGACGAGGCGATTCGTAGCTTGGCGAAGGATCTTGCTGGTGTCGGCGCGAGCACGGATGCGGTGAAAACCGCGATAGCGAGGGTGCGGAAGATGTTGATCGACACGACGAGCGCAGTGCAAAAGATGCTCAAGTCGTAGCACCCGGGAAAATTCAGGAGGCAGGACGTCTCTTTCTTCAAGATGTCCGCTCCTCAATCGAATCATGCGGTTCGCGTCATCTGTACGAACGAGCGCGATGAAGAACCGACGAGCGAGCAACAGATCGGTGACTCTTGGGTCGTAGTTGCGGATGCTTCAATGGTGAAGGCCTACGCACTCGCGCGACGCCTTGCGCGCAGCGACATTTCAGTTCTGATCAGCGGCGAAACAGGGTCGGGTAAAGAGAACCTCGCGGTCGCACTGCACCAGTGGTCTGCCCGATCATCGGGTCCGTGGGTTGCCTTCAATTGCGCGGCACTTCCCGAATCACTCGCAGAGAGCGAGCTCTTTGGGTACGAGCGCGGAGCTTTCACGGATGCCCGAGTGGCGAAGCGTGGCCTCTTGGAGCGTGCCCAAGGTGGAACGCTATTTCTGGACGAAGTGGGAGAGCTCCCGTTGTCGATCCAGTCGAAGCTCTTGCGAGCCGTCGAGTGCCGTCGAATCCTGCGCCTCGGTGGTTGCACCGAGATCGATATCGACGTCCGCTTCGTTACCGCGACGAATCGCGATCTCGCACAAAACGTACGGGACAATCGATTTCGTTCCGACTTGTTGTTTCGAATTGCGGCAGCGTCGATCCCGATCCCACCGTTGCGCGAGCGACGCAGCGAAGTCCGACTGCTCGCAGCCAAGTTTGCGCGTGCCGAGTCACAACGGCTCGCGCGCGTAGGGCTCCGGCTTTCGGAGGAGGTCATCGGGGTGTTGGAGGCCTATTCGTTCCCAGGCAATGTGCGTGAGCTGAAGAACGCGATCGAGTACGCGGTGGCAGTCGCCGAGGGCCCCCGTATCGAAGTGCATGACCTTCCGTCGCACATTATCGGCGCTCGGATTGCGCAAGCGGTTACGTCGAACTACAAGTTCACGCCAATCGCAGACGAGATCAGAGCCCTGATTCGGAGGAGAATTGTCGAGGCGCTCGAGAGGCACGACGGAGTGCAAACTCAGGCGGCCGCCGCAATCGGGATGCCCTTGCGAACGTTCACTCTTCGGATGCGGCAGTACGGCATCGGAAGCAGACGTTAGGCAAGTCGAGTAGGCAAATGGTGCGTGATCGAGCATGCCTTGCCTTCGTCGCTCGCGCACACGAGCCCGCACCGCACGCCCCACAGGCATCGTTGCTGCATCCTCACGTTTCAATGCTGGAGCTCGGAGAACGGCGAGTGAGCACGAACGAGCATCGGGACACGCGGTATTTGCTCCTGCAGGTTAGAGCGGAGCTCGATGCCCGGCAACGCGCAGAGCTCGAGCAACTTGGTGTGGAGGTCATGCAATTCGTTCCTGACGATACGTACTTGTGTCGCTTCGACGTGGGCGAGCTGCGTCAGGTCCGTGCGCTCGATTTCGTCACGTGGGCGAATCCGTTCATGAAGACGAGAAAAGGCGCTCGCAGTTATTGATCGCGGCGGGGTGGGCGGCGAGTCGGCGGGTAGGAGGAGTCGAGCTCGGTTTCATCGCTCGCGCGGTGGACGAGCTCGGCTCCGTGGCGGGTGAACAATCAAACGGGAGAGAGCAATGGCAGGCGCGAATCTTTACGATCTTCACGGTCACGGTAAGCGGATCCACTACTACGTCGACGGCAAAGGCGGTCCGATCGGCCCGGGTTCATACAAGGGTCCGCTTCTGGTATACGACGACGGCTCGTCATCGATCGAGTGCCACGGTGATGACCTCAAGGTCGGGCCGACCACGAATGCGGGCACGGTGGTGACCGCGATCGTCCGCAAGAACGGCATCGTGCCAGGCGCGATCACGTCGCTCGTGTTGCTCCTTCCCGATGTCTCGCCGCAGCCTGCAGACGGCGGCGTCGCGGTGCACACGATCGCGGTGCTATCGCAGCACCGTCCGACGCCGGTTCTGGGGCCCGGGCAGCTGCAGACCTATACGGAGTTCGCTGTCAAAGGCACAGCTGCGCGCGTCGCGCTGCCGATGTGACGACTCTCAACGTTCGACGTTGCGTCCCGGGTCGTAACCCGTGCCAGTCCCACGCGTGAACAATGGTGCAGTGCCGTTCGTCGGCACGTACGATCGGAAGTCGTCGTTGGTCTCGTTGTCATCGCAGAGGGCGGCCGGCGCCGGAGCAAATCCGTCCGCCTCACACTCCGCGATCACCTGCGCTGTCCAGTCACCCCACGTCTTGCATGGCGAAACGCCGTTCGCAACGGGCGCGCAACCGGCAGGCACCAGATCTGAGCCCAGAGTGACGGAGGAGAAGTCGCCAAGTTGCTCGAGACGCGTGTGCTCGATGCACATGGCACGCGTCGAGGTCCACCACGCTTCTTTCAAGAGGGGCGCGTCAGCTAGAGTGCGTGCCGTCCAGTGAAACTGCATACCGCGTGAAGTCCGTGGGCGGTCGCAGTAAGTTGCAGTCATCATCCTCAGCGCGGCGAGTTGCAGATCTTCTGGGTCAGATTCCTGGATGACACCTTGTAGGGCACGCTTGGCGAGCGCGTCGTCAACACAGGCGAGGTTGAAGAAGCGATGGTCGTTGGAGATCTCGCGGACCGTTGCGCTGAAGAGCGGATCCGGAAGCGCGACCACGTCATCGGACTCGTTCGCCGTTGGCGCGTAGCCAGTCGCTACGGCAGTCATTCCAGAACTGCCGGGTGCGATACCGAGCACGCTGCGCACCGCATTCGACTGGTTCAGATCACACAATGCTGTGTCGCTACCGGCGGCGACAATTCGATAGGCCTCGCGCTGGTAAGACGGCGGATGCGTCGCATCTGCGATCTGGCTAACGCGGGTGATCGTCAGAACCGTTTGATGACCATTCCACGACCGGACGGTGAACGAGAGCCCCTGTAGCATGTCCTGGTGCTCGCACCTGACGCCGTTCGAGACGACGACGAGACGGTCCGACTCGAACACGAGGTTGCCGTTGCCTGGGCAGCCAGGTCCGTGGGCGGTTCCAGGCAGAACCTGGACACCCTCCGGGTTGCAAACCCCCCCGCCTCCGACATCGAATCCGTTGATCGGAAATGTGTTCACGACCGGTGAGTTGCCGGGGCAGGGTGCAGGACAACCTCCGTCGCTCAGGGGCTGAGCGTTTCGGTAGATCCTCAAGAAGTGGACATCTTGCTCGGGGGGCGATAGGCACGATGCAACACTGGGCAGCGACTCCGCATCACCCGGCTTATGCGAGCCAGTGCAGCTGACTACAACCCCAGTTGCCAATAACAACCCGACTGCGTTTCCAGTTCGCATCGTGTCCCCCTGAATGTAGTGTTGCTCGTCCGGCGATGGACCAGCCAGCGCGAGCGTGACACGTCGCTGAGGATCGTGGGCGTGTATTCCGCCTGCCGCAATTTGATGCAGCCGTGGTCAGCCTTGTCCACTGACGCCGATGTTCGCAGTCACGGCGTCGAGCAGCGCTTCGAGCCCGGAGTCGCGATCGACATAGCGGTGGACGAGGTCACCGTCGCCGCGGCCACTGCCGCGCACGATCCGGCGCGCATTGGGCTGCGCCTTGCGGACGTCGTCCATGATCGGCTCGATCCGCGGATCACTCGCGTCGAGCTCCGCGATCACGGCATCGAGCTTGATGTTCTCGAGCGCCTCGTGGACCGCGAAGTCATCCGACGCGAACAGGATGTCCCAGCCGCTCGACACGTACAGCGCCATCGCACCGCGCTGGCGGTGATCATCGCCGACCACCAACACGCGCATGCGCCGACCCGGTCGCTCGACATGCCCGGTAGACCGCGCGGCCTGCGAGACCAGCACTTTCCATTCGGCCGGCGGCTCGACGAGCAGCACGCCGAGCGCGGGGTTCGTGCCGTTGACCTCGCGGACGACGTCGCCGATCACTTCCATCGCGCTGCCGGAGCGCGGGTCGGTGAACGCGAGCGACACCCGCGTGCCGACCGGCAACCACTCGGCCGTGTCGAGGCACATGCCGACGTCGGAGATGTCGCGCGTGTGGCAGACCACGAGCTGGCCACCGAGCAGAGGTGACACGGTCACCTTCATGTCGATGCGAAAGCGGGGCGCGCGCCTGGACACTCGTCACAATCATATCCCGAGCTGGGGCAGCCTAGCGACGCCGGGACCGCGTCATGACAGCCCCCGTAGGCCATTGTGATTGACCGGTGGGGCAGGCCGGGGGGAACGTCGGCCATATGCGTTTGGCTTGGATCGCGCTCGCGCTGCTGCTCCCCGCGCGGGCTTTTGCCGACGAACCCACACCTCCGCCGCCGGATCCGGCGGCTCCCGCGCCTGCGCCCGTGCCAGTTCACGATCCCGACAGCGCCGCGGATTACCGCCCGCAGCCGATGCACAAGGACATCGTGGTTCGCGTCAACCGCGACCGCACGACGAACAACATGCTGCTGATCGGCGGGATCGCGGGAGCGGGCGCGCTGCTCGGCGCGGTCGGCGTGTACTACAACCTGGACTCGCGCGATGCGGCGCAGCGGATCTCGCCGAAGATGCCGACGAACCAGCCGTGGACCTCGGCGCAGCAGGCGGACTACGACCGCGCGCACAGCTCGGGCGTGAAGGCGGGCATCTTCTATGGCCTCGGCGGCGCGGCGCTCGTCGCGGCCGCGGTGATGTTCATCGTGACCGCACCGGGCGAGGAGGAGACGGTCATCCATCCGCACTACGCGATCGCACCGACGCGGGGTGGCGCGTTCGTCGCGCGGGCGTGGAGCTTCTAGATGCGCCGCGCGTGGATCTTCATCGCCCTCGCGGCGTGTAGCCCGGATATCCCGAATGGCTCGTACGAGTGCGGGCCGAACGAGGCGTGCCCGTCGGGCCAGGCGTGTGATGGCCCGACGAACACGTGCGTGATCGCGTCGACCGCCACCGCGTTCGCGTGCGATCCGGCTGTCGAGCACGACGACAACTCGCCGGCGACCGCCACGCCACTCGGCGCGCTGCAGTGCGTGTCGGTGGTGTCGTCGCAGGCGGGCTGCCTTGCCGCGGGCGACGGCCAGGACTGGTATCAGTTTCAAGCGCCGTCGGGGTGCAGTGCGCTCGAGGTCAAGATCTCGGTCTCCTACCCGGTCGCGTTCGAGCCACTCGCGCTCGTGCTTACCGATCTCAGCAGCGGCGCGCAGCTGGCCACCGACACCGCGTGCAAGAACCCACCTCCAGGCGGCGAGGATTCGCGCTGCATCACGCAGACGATCGCGCCCGGGAATCCCTACGCGATCGCGGTGAAGCCACTGGGCGCGGGCGACGATTGCGACGGCAAGTGCAACTTCAATCGCTATACGCTCGCCGTCCAGCTCGACACACCCTGATACTCTAAAAGCAGTGGAGGGGCTTCGCTGGAGCTGGCTGTGCGCGCCCTACTTCGTGTGCTCGTTGGCATTCGCGGCGGTTGGCGTTGCCGCGGCGCTGACCCGCGGCGATCGCGTGATGCGGCTCGGGATGATCGGGGCGGTCGTCACCGCGCTGCCGTGGGCGTTGTGCCAGGGGCTCGCGGCGCTCGCATACGATCCGGAAACTGCGAGGCGCTTGTTGAAGCTCGGCCAGGGCCCGGTCGCGCTCGTCGGACCGAACTTGCTGTTGCTGTTGCTCGCAGTCGGCGGCCAGCTCGAGCGGTTTCGCTGGATGGCGCGGGTGTCGGGCATCATCGGCGCGATCTTCGTCGCGATCGCGTGGTCGACCGACGCCGTGGTGCCGGGCGTTCACATGCTCGATTCGGGCATGTACTACATGAGCCCGGGCCCGCTCACGACGATCCACTTCACGCAGCTCGTGATCTGGCTCGTGATCGGCCTCTTCATCGTCGGGCGGTCGACGCCGCGAGGCGAGCAACGCAACACGGTCCGGTTGTTGATCGGCATCCTCGGGCTCGGCGCAGTGTCGTCGGTCGATACGCTGCTTCTCTACACGAGCTACACGCCGTGGGGCTCGTACCCGATCGCGTGGCTGCCGGGGTTGATGGCGGCGATCGTGGCGCTGTACTTGATCGCGCGCACGAACATCTTGCGGCCGCAGGGACTCGACCGCGGCATGGCGATCGAGCTCGCGACGTACGTCGCCGCGATCGGTGCGGCCGTCGTGCTCGCGCTGTTCTTCGTCGATTCGCCGCTCACGCTCGCAGCCGCGACGAGCAGCACGTGGGCGGGGTTTGCCGCGCTCGCGTGGGGCATCGAGCGGATGCGGCCGCCGGAGGTGAAGGAGCGGCGCGCACTCGATCAGTTCGTGGTGCGGATGGCAAAGGCCGACGACGGCGTGAGGATCGCCGAGCGGCTCGCTGCGCTGTGGAAGCGGACGGTAGGGATCGACACGCGGATCACGCGGTGGGGCGATGCGCTCGACGTCGCACCGGAGCTGGCGGCGTGGTTCGTCGAGCATCCCGAACCGTTCGCCGTCGTCGAGCTCGCGACGATGCGCCTCGGCGCGATGCGCGGTCCGCTCGAGACGCTCGGCAACCAGGATCCGACCGGGCTGATCGTGCCGCTCGTCGATCACGAGGAGCTGGTCGCGCTCGTCGAGGCGCAGTACGCGAAAGCACTTCGCGACGAGGAGCGCGAGCTCGTCGTCGAATCGGCGCGGGCCGCGGCGCGCGCGTACACGTTTGTCGAGCTCGCCCACGAGGCGTCGCGCGAGCGCGAGACCGCGCGCGAGGTCGAGGTCGCGGATGCGCTGCGCCTGCAGGCGTCGTCGAGCCGCGATGCCGAGCTCGGCCGCTGGGTCGTCGCTGCCGAGTATCGAACCGCCGCGCGGACGACGGGTGCGGGCTGGTCGGCGACCGAGCTCGCGGATGGCCGGCTCGCGCTGCTCGTGACCGAAGCGCAGGCGCATGGCGTGCGCGCCGCACTCGCGACGGCAGCGTTGACCGGCGCGTTCACCGCGGCGACGACGGGTGGAACGAAGCCGGTCACGCTCGACGAGTTGGTCGCGACGATGCGCGCGGGTAGCGAAGGCGTGATGCGCGGTGGCGAGCAGGCGTCGGCGTTTCTCGCGATCCTCGACGGGAAGGCGCTCACGATCGAATGGGCACGTGCGGGTCACCCGGGCGCGTTCGTCGTCGGCCCGATCGCGACGGTCGATGGAGCCCTTGCCGATGGCTCGTGGCGCGGTGCGCGACCGAACGCGACGGTGCTCGGCGGCGAAGCGACGCGCGGGACCGCGCCGTTGCCGCCCGATAGCGTGCTCGTCGTCGTCTCGAGCGCGGTGCGCAGCGGCGATGCCGAGGCATGGCGCGAGAGCTTGCGCAACAACGCGCTGGCGAGCGGCCGGCTCGCGACGGTGCTCGTCGAGCTCGCGCTCCGTGCCGGCGATCCGGGGGAGGACCTGCTCGCAGTCGTCGTCCGCTCAAGATAGAGTTCCCGGTCGGGGGTGACCGGATGACCGATGCGCGTACAGCGAGCCGTAAACTTTGGGACACGTTGAAGGGCGCCGGCGGTGAGCCTTCACGGCTCTGGATCGCGGCGGGGGCACTCGCGGTAGTCCTGTTCTTCGCGCATTCGTGCGCGTCCGTCGAGGCCGGCCAGGTCGCGGTCCGGGTCAACAACATCACCGGCTCGATGGAGGTGATCACGCAACCTGGCGTGATCCTCCGGCTGCCGTTCGGCATCCACGACGTCTACATCATGGACGTCAGTCCGCAGACGTTTCACATGCGCGGCGAGACGAACGTGAGCTCGTTGATCGTGAAGGAGCTCTCGGTCCGCGCGTCGGACGGCTCGAACTTCGCGTTCAACGACACGACCGTGCTGTTCCGCGCGATTCCCGGCAAGGCCGACGAGACGCTGCGCGACTCCGGCCTCGAGCACGCGTACTACGAGTGGATGCTGCCGTACGTCCGCACGATCTTGCGCGACGAGTTCGGCCGCGAATCGACGCTCGGCGTGTCGAACCCGACGACGTTCGGCCAGGCCGAGGACCGCGCGAAGAAGCGCGTCAACAAGCTGCTCGGCGACCACGGCGTCGAGGTCACGAGCATCGTCACGCCGCGGCCGCGGTTCTCGAAGGACTACGAGGATCTGATCGAGGCGCGCAACGGTGCCGAGAATCAGCTCGCGGTGATCGATTCGGATCTCCAGCGCGCGAAGACCGAGCGCGATCGCAAGCTCGCCGAGGTCGAGCGCGATCAGAACAAGGTGATCCAGACCAAGCGCGCCGAGCTCGAGGCAGCGCTCGCGACGGCGACGACCCAGAGCACGCAGATCCACCGCGAGGTCGACTCGTACAAGATCGACAAGGTCGCGCTCGGCGAGGCCGCGAAATCCGCCGCGAAGTCGCAGGCGGTCGAGCTCAAAGGTCAGCTGACGGCGCAGTACACGTCGAAGCAAGCCGAGATCGATGCGTTCCGCAATCAACCGGTCGAGCGTGTGATGGAGCGGCTCGGCGAGCGCTTGAAGGGCGTGACGATCGAGATCCAGCCGATCCGCCAGGACGGTAGCCCACAGCGGGTGCAGCTCGAGAACGTCGGAGGTGCGAAGTGACGAACCTCGTCAAGGCGTCGAAGATCATCGTGATCGCCTCGCTCGTCATGTGGTTGATCCCCGCGCTGTTCACCGCGGGCGTGGGGCCACACGAGATCGGGATCCGGCAGAGCGCGACCTCGGGCGTGCTCGACGAGGATCTCGGTCCGGGCTGGCACCTGCGCATCCCCGGCATCCACAAGCTGATCCGGCTGCCGGCGACCTACTTCATGCTCGACTTCACGAGCGACAAGGTCGGCCCGCAGACGCCGCTCGTGATCCGGACGAAGGACAACAACACCGTCGACCTCGATGTCTCGGTGCCGGTCCGGATCAAGCCGGGCGAGGCGCACGCGCTGGTCGCGGCGGGTAACCACGTCCAGGATCCCGACGGTCGCTATCGCTACATGCGGCTCGCCGAGGAGACCGCTACGAGCGTGCTGCGCGAGGAGATGGCGGTGCTCGACTCGGTCGGGTTCTACTCGACCGAGCGCCGGCTCGAGGCGAGCGACGCTGCGCTGAAGATGCTGAACAAGCAGCTCGCGCCGATGCACCTCGAGGCGCAAGCGGTCCTCGTCCGCGAGGTTCGATTCCGCTCGGACTACGAGAAGCAGCTCCAGCAGATCCAGCTCAACGAGCAGAACAAGCTGCTCGATGCGGCGAGCCAGAAGCTCGCGAACGTCCAGCAGAGCCTCGACAACTACCAGCAGGGCACGAACGCGCAGGTCGCACAGCGCGCGCAGGAGTGGGGCCAGCGCCAGAACATGCTCGAGCGCGCCTATCAGATCGGTCTGCTCGACGTGGTCGATGCAACGCCGGGCGCTGCCCGCGCGAAGCTCGCGACGATGGCGGCGCCCGATATCGCGACGATGCGCGCCGAGGCGGCGAAGATCTTCGGGCTCGATCCCGAATCGGTGAGCGACGCGTACCTGATCGGTATCAAGAACATCCAGGCCGAGACGCTCGAGTACAAGAACCGCGTCACCGCCGAAGCCGACGCGATGCAGGGCCGGCTCGGCGCCGAGGGCGATGCGATGGTCGCGAAGGTCCAGGGCGAATACGAGACGAAGCTGAACGCGCTGCTCGGCTCGCCCGCCGGCAAGGCGTACGTCGCGTACCAGGCCGCGGATAACGTGAAGTTCAGCGATACCCTGACGTTCAGTGATCAGGGTGGGATCCCCGCGATCCTCCGGCTGCGCGCGTTTGCCGAGCAGTTCATGGGCGCGCGTTAGGTCTATGCTGCGCGCATGAAGATCGCGCTGCTGCTGGTCCTCGTCGCGTGCGGCGATCAGATCCATCCGGCCACGCCACCGGATGCGCAGGCGATTCCCGACGTGGTGCCGGGCTGCACGACGATCGATCAGACCCAGACGTATGACGATGCGAGCGCGTTCGGCGATCTCGTTGCCGGCACGCTCGCGAGCTGGAATCCCGCGGGGCGCTGGTTCCTGACCGGCACGTCGCTCGGCGACGTCTCGAGCGTGATGCTCCAGGCGAACCCCGATGGCACGTGGACGTTCGATCGCAAGGCCGCGAAGATCGGCACGCTCACCGCCGACTCGCTGTTCGAGCGCAACGTCCAGAACTACAACGGCAAGGTCTATCTCGAGGCGCATCGGATCTCGAACCTCGCGGGCGATGGCTCGCTGCGCATGCAGCGCGCGCAGTGCTACGACGGCTCGTGCGAGGTCTGCACGACAAAGGTGATCCGCGCGACTCACAACAGCGTGAACGGAATCGTCGAGGGCGAAGGGCATGGCTTCACGCTCCTCGGCCAGCTCGCCGGTCCGAACTGGGGACCGGGCTACACGTTCAACGTACGGGTTGCGGGAACCACGGCATACCTGATCCGTCAGGACGGTCTGCACATGATCGACACGACCGATCCGACGAACCCGACGCAGATCGGGTTGTATCGCCGCGCGCATCTCGGCTACTCGAACGACGTCAAGCTCGTCGAAGCGAACGCCAAGCGCTACGCGCTGATCGCGGACTACGGGATCGATGTCGTCGACGTCACGAACCCGGCGAACCCGACGCTTGTCGCGACGATCCAGGAAGACGCGCACACCGACGCGATCGAGGCGCGCGATGGAAAGCTGTACGCGTACTTCGGCACGTACGACGGCACGTGCCCGATCTACGACATCACCGACCCCGAGCACCCGGCGAAGCTCGGGCAGTTCGCGGTCAACGGCATGCTCGTTCACGATCTGTCGATCGAGAAGGGCGTCGCGTATCTCAACGCGTGGGATCAAGGCTTCGTCGTCGTCGATTACACGAACCCGGTGGCGCCGCACGAGCTCGGCGAATGGAAGTACACGCCGACGCGGACGAGCCACTCGAACTGGACGACGACGATCAACGGTCGCCACATCGCGCTGCACGGCGAGGAGAACTACGGCGCGAAGCTCGACCTCGTCGATGTCGATCCGAGCGCGCCCGGGTTCATGAAGTCGTTCGCGACGTGGCAGACGCGCGAGTGGGTATCGATCCACAACCTGATGGCGTTCGGAACGAAGGCGTACTTCACGTACTACCAGGACGGCGTGCGCGTGTTGGATCTCTCGGATCCGACCCAGCCGAAGCAGCTCGGCTACTACAACACCTGGGATCCGCAGGCGGACTACACGTCGAGCGACTTCTTCGAAGCGGCGGTCGGGCTCGACGTCGATCTGACGCGACACCTGGTGTTCGTCGCCGATAGCCCGCGCGGCCTATTGATCCTCCGCGACGACACTCCCTGAGTCTTCGTCGGGGACCATTCGCAGGCCAGCGGGCAGCGTATCGCCGAGCGCGACGCGCTCTTCGCGTGCCTCGAGCTCGACGATCTGCTCGACGAGCACCGCCGCGCGTTCGCCGCCGGGCATCTGGCGGAGCAGCGTCGCGAGCTGCGTGCGGGTCGCCTCGTCGAGATCGCGCGCGCGATCGCCGGTGCGGCGGGCGAGCTGCGCGAGCGGGAACGCGGCCTTGTCGGGCTCCGGCCACTCCCACGTCATGATCTTGCCGAGCCACGCCTTGACCGCCGACGCGGGAATCACCGCGTTCAACGGACCGTACAGCGGCACGCGCGCGCCGAGTCGCGACAGCGCCCACAGGTGCGTCGCGTCCTCGCGGCCCTTGCGCGTGTCCATCCGCGCCATCAGCTCGTCGCCGAGCTTGATCTTGAAGCCGATCTGCAAGCGCTCCATGCTCGCGACCGCGCGCCACATCTCGGCGAGCTCCTGCTTGCTAGGCTTCGCCTCGGCGAGCTTCTTCGCCTGCTTCTGGCTCGGCAGCACGAGCTGCGCGATCCGATCGTAGATCTGATCCTGCTGGCCATTCGCGAGCCCGCCCGCGATCCGCCGCCACGCGATCCACCACGCGAGCCGGCTCGGCTCGTGCTTCGGGAATACGATCTGCTCGTTGAACACGCCCCACATGACGCGCGACCGCCACGCATCGAGCGGTGCACCGGTTCCAGGCCGCAACAGGAACCCGGCGAGGTTGAGCCAGCGCGTCTCGTGATCGTTCGTCTTCTTGCGATCGGCGGCGACGTCGGCGAGCGCGTCGAACAACGCGCGCGTCGTCTGGATCGTCCACTCGTCGCGGCGCGCTTCGAGCAGCGTCTCGAGATCGCGCATCAGCGTCGGCAATCCAGCGCTCTGGCGGAACGCGGCCGTGATCAGCGCTTTCGCTTCATCGGTCTTCGGGTGCGCTTCGCTGACCTGGGCCGTTGGCGCCGCGCCGCCGGAGCGCATGTCGAACGTGAGCTTCCACGACTCCTCCGACTCTCGATCCACGCAGCGAATATCGAGCGCCCCGAGCTCGGTGATGTGAACCTCGAGCCGGACGGTGACCTCGCTGCGGCCGCGCGCGCGTAGCACCGTGACGATCGGCGGGAGCTCGAGCAGGTCGCTGCCATCGTCGAGTGTCTCGGCCACGCCGTCGCCGACCGGCACGATCGCACCGGGTTGATCGTCGCGCGTCGTCGACGAGTACAGCCGGAAGCTGACGGGGCGATTCGTGACGAGCTTGAAGTCGCGCGCGAGCTGGACCCGCGCACCGTCTTCGAGGCCCGGCGGCGCCAGGCACACGGCCATCCGCTCACCGGTGGTGTCACCCACATGGTTCGTCTCGCGACGCGGCCGGCCGGCCGCTTCGACACCGATGTAGAACGCGCGCGCGGTGCCGCCTTTGATCCGGGTCGCGAGCCCGCGGCGAACGAGACCGTAATACGCGGCGCCCTGCGCGACGGCGAGCTCCGGCATCGCGGCCGGGAGCTCAGAGGGTCGCGAGCCCTGCCACGCTGCGAGCTGGTCGAGGACGCGCGCGCGCAGCGTCGTCGGCGTCATCGCGCCGCCGTTGAACAACACGTGATCGATCCGCGCGGCACCGTGGCGGACGAGGAACGTCGCGAGGTGTGCGGTGACGCGAGGATCGGCCGCGTAGGGCAGACCGAACTCCTGGAGGCCGCCGCGGCCGCGCGCGAGTGCGACATCCTTCGCGACGACCGGGAAGAACCCTTCGAACAAGACCTGGTGGAGCTCGGCGCGCGAGACCTCGTCGCGCAGCGTTCCGGCGATCAACTTCGAGCCGCGCGCCTGGACGACGATCGGCGCTTTCTCGGGTGGGTCATCGCCGAGCAACACTTCTTTCGCGAGCCGGCACGCGTGGACGAGGCCGTGCCACTGCAGCGCATCGAGCTTCTTGCCGGAACGCGCGACGACGCGCTGCTCGACGATCTTTGCGAGCGTGAGATCGAGGTTGTCGCCGCCGAGCAGCAGGTGATCGCCGACCGCGGTGCGGGTGAAGCCATCGCCCCGAGCGTCGACTTCGATCAGCGTGAAGTCGGTCGTGCCGCCGCCGACATCGAACACGAGGACGCGCTCGTTCGGCGCGAGCTTCTGATGAATCGAGTCGATCCACGCGTAGAACGCGGCCTGAGGCTCCTCGAGCAGCACGACCGGCGGATAGCCCGCGGCGGTCGCGGCTTGCAGCGTGAGCTCGCGCGCGGCCTCGTCGAACGAAGCCGGAACCGTGACGAGCACTTCTTGCTCGGCGAAGTCGGCATCCGGGTGCGCGAAGTCCCACGCCTCGCGGATATGGCGGAGGACCTGCGCCTGCGCGTTGACCGGCGACAGCTTCGGGCCATCGCTATCGCCCCACGGCAGGATCGCCGCGTTGCGATCGACGCCGGGGTGACACAGCCACGACTTCGCGCTCGAGATCATCCGCGACGCCATGCGCGCGCCCTGGTTGCGCGCGAGCTCGCCGACGACGATCCGCAACGCGGCGTTCGGATCCGCGGCCTTCCACGGCAGTGACGTCTCGTGCGGCGCGAGATCGATCTCGCTCGCGAGGTACACGAACGACGGCAGCTGGCGGCGCGGTGCGACATCGCCGGGCGCGACGAGCTGCGGAACCTCGAACACGCGGACCCGCGGATCGGCGGCGCGGGTATCGACGTACGCCACCGCGGAGTTGGTGGTGCCGAGGTCGATACCGATCAGAAACCGCGCGGGCACGCAGCAGTATCTAGCACGCGCGAATCACGGTTTCGGGCTGTCCAGCGCATCGATTCCGGCCTGGGCGCTCGCCCGGACCTTGGCGCTCGGGTCGTTGATCGCGGCCGCGAACCGCTGGCGCGCCTCGTCGAGCCGCTTCGCATCGACGAGCATCCAGCCGAGCATCGCGGATGCCTCGCCGGCGTGGATCGAATTCGGGTGCTGATCGACGAGGTCGTGGAACGCGGCGAGCGCCGGCCCGGTCGCGTGGCCACGGGCGAGAGCAACCGCGTGCCAGAACCGGGCGTCGTCGGCGAGCGAGCCATCCGGCGCGGCGGCCAGCGCCTTCGCGAAGTTCGCGGCGGCGAGCTCGAATTGCGAGCCGCGCAGCGCGGACCAGCCGTCGTTGTAGGCGACCTGATCCGCGGTCGCGATCACGACGCGCGGCGGTAACGTCGCGGTGTGGACCGGCGGGCGCGGTGCGAGCGGGACCGCGACGACGACCGGCGCGACGGACGCCGGTGCGGCTGCGGATTCGAACTTCCAATCGCCGCCCGCGCCGAGCACGATCATCTCGCGACCCACGGGCCGAACCTCGACGCGGCCGTGCAGCACGTGAACATCGACCAGCCGGTCATGATCGGCCGTGACCTCGAACGCGGTGCCGCGGACCTCGATCTCGCTCGCGCCGACGATCACGCGGAACCGTTCGTTCGCGTGCAGCGGATCGACATCGAGGTGGATCGTGCCGTCGTGGAGCGTGACGACTTCGTCGGGCACGTGCGACGCCGCTGCGAACACCGCACCGGGCAACGGATGGACATGACCGCGCGCGGGCAGCGGCGGCAGTAGCGGCAGTGCGACCTCGTGCAACGCCGGTGCGGGCCACGCGACGATCGCGACGACGGCAGCGGCGGCCGCGAGCGGGACTGCGAGCCAACGCCGGCTCCGCGCGTGCACCGGCGGCATCGCGCGTGCGAGCAACGCGGTGCGCACCTCTTCGCGATGCGCCGCACACGGGACATCGACCGGCGCGTCGCGCATCGCCGCGAGGGCAGCTTCGAAGTCCGCGTCCTTCACCGCTGACCTCCGACGATCTCGCGAACCGCGCGGCGGGCTTGATGGAGCCTGCGCCACAGCGTGCCCTCGGGGATGCGCAGTGCGCGCGCGACGTCGACGCCGGGCAGTTGCTCGAGGTCGCACATCGCGAACGCGACCTGCTGGTCGTGCGGGAGCTGCGCGAGTGCATCGGCGATCTTCGCGATCAACCGGCGCTGCTCGACGGCGGCGTCCGGGCGGACGACGTCGCGATCGTCCTGACCGACGACGAACATCGCCTGGTGAACGCGGCGCCTGCGCTCGCCGCGGAGCTGGCGGCGCGAGATATTCGCGGCAACGCCGAGGATCCACGTCTTGACCGACGACGCCCCGCGGAAGTTCGCGGCGCAGCGCCGGACCTCGAGGAACGTCGCCTGGACGAGATCGTCGCGCGCGGCGTCGTCGGTCGTCGGTAGCCGAGTGAGGAAGCGATAGACCGCGAGGTTGAAGCGATCGAACAGCGCGCCGAGCGCGGCGGTGTCGCCGGTCGCGCACGCGGCGAGCAGCGCCTCGTCGGACATCTCCGGCAGCGAGCCGGCGACTCTGCGAAGGGGAACCAGCTTCGTCACTGGAGGTGCCCCCAGCGCAGGCCGACGCCGAACCGCCCGACGAACGTCGGCTCGTCGGGAAGCGGCATGTCCGTCGTCTTCTCGGAGCGCGTCGCTTGGGTGAGATCGAGCGACAGCGTGACGTCGACTGCGATCGCGCGGGTGATCGGATACGCGTAGGCCGCGTGGACCTCGGCGCGTAGGCCGCCGGTCTCGCTCGCCATCCGGTGATCGTCGCGGCTATCGACGCGGGTATGGATCTGACCGGTGCCACCGCCGAAGCCGAGCAGCAGGAGCCCGTCACCGACATTGATCGGAACGTCGCCACCGATCAGCACCTCGATGCTGCGGCGATCGAGGCCGGACCAGAACGCCGGCCCGTCGACCACATTCGCGAACCGAGCGCTCGCCTCGGCGCAGATCGGACCGATCACGACGCACGCGCCGATCTGCGCACCGGCCCACGTGGTCCGATCGTCGGCGACGGAGGTCTCCGCGGCGGCGAACAGCTGGGAGCCGTGGAAGGTCGACGGCGGGAGCTGGCGCTCGACGATCACGACGCGCGGCGCCGGTTCGACCGGTGCTTCGGCGACCGCGATCATTGGAATTGGATGAGCCACGAGCAGCGGATCGGTCACGTTCGGATCGCTCCACGACTCGATCACCGTCGCGGCGGTCGCGATATCGGCGACCCGGCGCTCCACGGGCACCGCATCCTCGCGCGTGACCACGATAGAAGCGCCATCGTGGCGGATCTCACCACGCAGGTCGCCGCACGACACATTTCGTTGCACGAGCAAGTCGCCCACCGCACTCACCAACGCCGCGTCGCCGTGCAATCCTCCGCACGGCGCTGCCGCTGCCGTGCCCGTCGCAGCCGCGACGATGAGGATCATGAGGACTAGACGCACAACGGGTGAGTTTCCGCTGCTGCAACGATCCTTCACAGTAATGTCGCGAAGGATCGGCAAAGCCGCGGGCACATACCGCAGTATGCGCCGGTTTGCGCTGGTGATTCTGCTGCTGCCGGCAATTGCCGACGCAGATCCGGGACGGCTCCTCGACGACCACACGTTCGACACCGAGCCAGGTGGGCAATATGCCGGCGATCTCGGGATCGTGGCGGCAAAGCCGACCTCGCTCCCGACGGGCCTGTCGACCGGGCTCGGCGCAGGGTTCACGCGGCGTTGCGGATGCCTGTTCTCGTACGGCGCCCGGTTCGCGTGGAGCCGGGTCAGCGAGGACAGCCAGAGCTGGATCGTCACCCAGGACGATTTCCGATTCCGCGTCACTGGTGCGATTCGCCACGATGCGGGTCGCGGTTCGATCGCGCTTCGGCTCGGCGCGGGCCCGACGATCGTCCACGAGGTCCGCGACCTCCAGCAGGGCATGCGGGATCCGAACTCCGATACGCCGCAGCAACAGCGGGCGCTACGCGCGGTGCCTGCAGGCGAGCTCGAGCTCGTCGTGTCGCTGAAGATCGCCGGCACCTGGATGGTCGACGCGAGCGCGGGCCCGACGCTCGCGATCGACGACGGCGTCCACGGCGGCTGGATCACGCAGATGGGGGTCGCATGGCAGCCGTGAAAGCCGCACTCATCGGCGCGCTCGCGACGGCGGTCTCGCTCGTCGCGTGTGACGACCTCAAGGATTTCGGCGGGCCGATTCCCGCGTACGCGACCGTGAACGTCGAGGTCACCGGCGATCGAACGCTGTTGCCCGCCGATGCGGATCTCCATGTCGCGCTCGTGTGGGGGCAGCAGTGGCTCGTCGAAGCGCTGTGCATCTTGCCGGCGGAGAACATGGACGCGACCGCCGTGCTCGCCGCGGGTTGTCGCGATCCGTTCGGGTTCGTGCCGGCGCGTGTCGATGCCAACGTCGCGGCTGCGGTCGGCATGCCGACGACGATGCCGTTGATCTCGCTGCCGAGCGCGGACCTCCTGATCGGCGACGTCACCGCGCGCGTCGGCTACGCCTCGCTGATCGCGTACGACGATCGCGATCACAACGGCACGCTCGGGCTCGCGCGCCCGAACCGGGTTCCCGACAACGGGCCGGGCGGCGGCGGCGGTAGCGGCAACGATCCGCCGATCATCCAGCACGACGTCGTGTACGGCGCGAGCTTCATCACGATGACTCAGCCGGACGAGCGGATCGCGTATCGCGAGGGCGAGTTCAGCCCGGTCGCCGCGTTCTATCCGCGCGCGGGATGTAGCGCGCCGCCGCTCGGGTTCTCGATGCTCGGCGCGGGCGGCTTCACCGCACAAGCTGCGATCGACGCGACGCTCGCGGGTACGTTGCCGCAGGAGGATCCGACGACCTGCGTCGAGAGCGCGCTGTCCGCGACGACGCTCCAGGTTCCGTTGCAGATGCCGCACACGCTCGCGATCAGCGAGCTCGGCTGCACCGAGCGCTCGACCGATTCGAGCGTGCGCTTCCAGGAACCGCCGGGCACCGCGCCGGACTTCAGCGACCGGCTGACCGCGTGCGTGCACCTGCCGAGCTTCGGCACGCCCTCCACGACGGTCGAGCTGATCGTCAGCGGGCGTTCGACAGATCCGTGCGTCGGCATCTCGCACTACATCTTGAAAGGCTGTCGCGAATCGCCGGACTGCGGCAGCCCCGACTGGAACGACGCTCCGCCCGACTGGTGGCCATGCGGACCCTGATCGTCCTCGCACTCTTTTCGAGCGCGGCATTCGCACAGACGAGCGAGCACGGGACGACGACCGCGCCGATCGCTGCGAAGTCGGACGACGACGATGGTCAACCGAAGCTGTCGCTGCCGACCGAGGCCGATCGGATCGCGTGGCAGCGCTCGGGATTCAGACTCGGACTCGGCCTGGTCTACGGCCGATTCGAAGGCATGCGCGGCGCGCCGAGCGGGCGGCTGCTCGGTGCCCAGATGCACGCGGGCCTCCGGCTCGACGCCGACTGGTCGCTGATGACGACGTTCCAGTACGCGTCGGCGTCCGGATCGAACAACGGCCTCTCCGGCCTGCGGTTCGCCGGCACGCTCGATCCGACGTGGCACGTCACGCCGAGCTTCTCGCTCGCGATCGGCGTCGGCTTCGGCGGCATCGTCGAAGGCAGGACCAACCGCGTCGATCCGATTCCGCCCGAGACCGACACGAGCTACACGTTCCCGAACGCGCATCAGCCACTGCAGAGTTGCAGCGGCGTCGGCGTCGCCGGGCTCGCGCGCGCGGATTATGCGTGGGTGATCGGGCCGCGCTCGCAGACGTCCGTCGCGCTCGAGCTCGACGGTCAGTACACCGGATGCGTCGAGCGCAGCGGCGCGGTCGAAGCCGACACGGCGCAGCCGATCGAGCGCCGCCAGTTCTGGGACCACTACGGCGTCACGCTCGCATGGGGCATCACGTGGCGCTGAGGATCCTCGTCCTGCTCGCGCTGCTCCGCGCCGTCGCGTTTGCCCAGACTCCCGATGCGGGCGTCGATGCACCTAGTGACGCTGCCCCGCAGCAGAGCTTTCAAGCGCCAATCGCCAAGGGCTCGACCGATGTCGCGTATCCCGACAACGCGCCGGAGATCACCGCGCCCGTCGCGGTCACGGTCAAGCTGCTCGTCGACGAGACCGGTGCGGTCGCGAAGGTCGATCTCGTGTCGGAACCGCAGCCGGTGTTCGACGACGCGGTGGTCGCGGCGGCGAAGCAGTTCACGTTCGAGCCGGCGACGTTCGGCGGCAAACCGGTCAAGGTCCAGATCACGTTCACCCACACGTTCGTGCCGAAGGCGCCGCCGCCACCGCCGGTCGCGACGCCCGAGAGCAAAGCGACCGCGGTGTTGCGCGGCCGGTTGATCGAGCTCGGCACGCGGAAGCCGGTGACGAGCGCGACGATCACCGCGGTCGTCGACGGCACGACGTACACGACCGACGGCGATCAGACCGGTCACTTCCGGCTCGCGCTCGCGCCCGGCGCCGCGAAGATCACGGTGTACGCGCCCTCGCACGAGCCGTTCGAGCAACAGGAGCAGCTCGCCGACAAACAGGAGCTCGGCGTCACGTACCTCGTGTCGCGCGATCGCTACGATCCGTACTCGATCACGGTCGTCGGCGAGCAGCGCCGCGAGGAGGTCTCGCGGATCTCGCTGCGCGGGCCGGAGATCCAGCAAATCCCGGGCACGTTCGGCGATCCGTTTCGCGTGATCCAGGCGCTGCCCGGCGTCGCGTCGGTCGTGTCGCTGCTGCCTTTCCCGGTCGTCCGCGGCGCATCGCCGAGCTCGACCGGCTTCGAGATCGACGGCACCCGCGTGCCGCTGCTGTTCCACCTGCTCTCGGGGCCGAGCGTGATCCACCCGGAGTTCATCGACGAGATCCAGTTCTATCCGGGCGGCGCGCCAGCACCGTACGGCGGCTACACCGCCGGCATCATCGATGGCCTCACCCGGCGCGCGAACAAGGACGAGCATCTCATCGATGTCGATCTCAACCTGCTCCAGGTCGGAGGCCTCGTCCGCGAGCCCGTCACGAACGACATCTCGGTCACCGCGGCGGCGCGCTACGGCTTCCCTGGGTTCTTGCTCTCGCTCGCGACGAACCAGGCGTCGCTGTCGTACTGGGACTACCAGCTGCGCGTCGACGGTGGAACGAAGGCGAACGGCTGGACCGTGTTCTCGTTCGGCGCGCGAGACGAGCTCGACACGGTCGCCGCGGGCACCGATCCGAACGATCCGAACCCGCCGCTGACGCCGTCGCTGATCCTCGGATTTCACCGGATCGACCTGCGCTACCACCGCACGCTCGGCAAGCTCGATACGACCGCGCGCGTGGTGCTCGGCTACGACCGCACCGAGTCGATGGGCACCGACTTCACGATCTGGTCGATGGATCCCGAGCTGAAGGCTCGCTACGAGGTCGACAAGACGCTCGCGCTGCAGGCGGGGCTCACCGGCGATCTACGCTTGCTTCGCCCGGGCACGAACGCGAGCGCGGGCGGAGGCTCGCTCGCCGCGATCACGAGCTCGCTGTCGAGCTCGCAAACCGGCTCGTTGTACTTCGAAGGCATCTGGCGGCCGACACCGCTGTGGTTGATCCGTCCCGGCGTGCGCGGCGACATCTATCGCGACGACACCGCGACGAAGCCCGCGTTCGATCCGCGGCTCACCGTGCGCTACAAGCTCGGCGAGCGCGACCTGCCGGATGTCCAGCCGGGCTCGGACGACGCAGCGATCTGGCTGAAGGGCTCGACCGGGCTCTATCACCAGCCGCCGCGGTTCGTGGTGCCGCTGCCCGGCCTCGACATGATGCCGCTGAAGTACGGCCTGCTCGGGGCATGGCAGTCGAGCCTCGGCGCGGAGGTCCCGCTCGGTGCGCGGTTCACGCTGTCGACCGAGGCGTTCTACAACTACATGAACCCGACGATCTTCGATCTGTCGACGAACGCCGCGACGCTCGGCACCGGCGCGAACTCGACGCTGATCCCGACGTCGATCGTCAACATGACCGATCCGGGCCAGACGTTCATCGATCGCCTGACCACGCCGCAGACCGGGCGCGCGTACGGCCTCGAGCTGCTGCTCCGCCGCCAGGCGCAGAACGGCGTGTTCGGCTGGGTGTCCTACACGCTGTCGCGCTCGGAGCGCGATCGCAACGGCGTGGTAGCGCCGTACGACTACGATCGCACGCACCTGTTGAACCTCGTGATCGGCGTGCCCCTGCGCCGCAACTGGGATCTCGGCATGCGCGCGCAGTACGAGAGCGGCGAGCCCGCGACGACGACGTACGGCTACAACACCGCGCGCAACGAGGGCTACCTGCGGTTCGATGTTCGCGTCGACAAACGCGCCGTGTATCGCTCGTGGTTGCTCGACTTCTACGTCGACATCACGAACGTCGCGCTCCTCCCCGAGCAGATCACGCCGGGTCAGACGATTCGCTACGTGTTGCCGACGGTCGGCCTGCGCGGCCGCATCTAAGGAGAGTCATGCAAGACAGTACGATCGATACCGAGATCCTCGACCTGATGCTGCGCGCCGGCTCGCGCTGGGTGCTGTGGCTACTGATCGCGCTGTCGCTCGGCGCGCTGGCGGTCGTGATCGATCGGATCTGGTTCTTCATCCAGGAGCGCCGGCCCGAGGAGCAGCTGAAGAAGGCGGTCGCCGCGCTCCAGAAAGATTCGCCCGAGGCGGCGTTGAAGGTGCTCGCCGGTGCGAAGTCGATGGAGGCGAACGTGCTGCGGTCGTGCATCTCGCGCGCGGCGGAAGGACCGGAAGCCGTCGACGAGCATCGCGCGGCGATCGTCGAGCTCGAGCGCCAGCGCTACGAGAAGCGGCTCGCGTTCCTCGGCACGCTCGGCAACAACGCGCCGTTCATCGGCCTGTTCGGCACCGTGCTCGGCATCATCCGCGCGTTCCACGATCTGTCGAGCTCGACGCTGCAGGGCACGTCGGCCGTGATGTCGGGCATCGCCGAGGCGCTCGTCGCGACCGGCGTCGGCCTGCTCGTCGCGCTCCCGGCCGTCGCGACGTACAACGCGTTCACCCGTCACGTCGAAGCATCCGCGAATGCCGCCGATGCCGCCGCGCACGAGGTGCTCGCGTTCTTGAAGAAGAAGGCGACCTGATGGCGAGCGGCAACATCAGACGCCGCGGCGGCATCATCGCCGAGATCAACGTGACGCCGCTCGTCGACATCATGTTGGTGCTGCTGATCATCTTCATGCTGACGGCGCACCTGATCGCGAAGCAGGCGATCGAGGTCGAGCTGCCGCGCGCCGGCCAGTCGACGACGCTGAAGCCGACGACGCTCGCGATCGTGCTGACCCGCGAAGGCAAGATCTACCTCAACGACCAGCCGACCACACCCGAGGCGCTCCGTACGGCGGTCTCCGACGCCGTCGCGAAGGATCCGAAAACCCAGGCGATCATCTCGGGCGACAAGGCGGTCTCGCACGGCCGCGTCGTTTGGGTACTCGACCTCGTGAAATCACTTGGCGTGACGTCGTTCGCGATCCAGATCGATCCTAGCAACGTGGTGCCGCCGACGTGAACTGGTTGATCGACGAGAAGCTCGGCATCTGCCTGGTGATCTCCGTGATCGCGCACTTCGCGATCGAGCGGGGCCTCCAGCAGTTGCCGAAGCACGTCGACCAACTGCCGCCACAACAAGTGTCGGTCCGCGTGATCGAGCCCGAGCCTCCGAAGGAGCCCGAGAAGCCGCCGGAGCCGAAGCCGCCCGAGCCGAAGACCGCCGACATCCCGAAGGCGCGGCCGGTCCACGCGCCGCTCGTCGCGCCGGTCGCCAAGAATGCACCGCCGCCGGATCATCCCGCGGTCCAGACCGACTCGAACAGCAACGAGCCGGCGGTGTTCGGCGTGACGATGGAGTCGACGTCGCAACAAGGTGGCAACGCAGTCTCGGTCGGCAACACGCTCGCGCCGTCGGCGGGAAGCGCCACGAGCGCAGCGCCGAAGCCGTTGCCGCCGCCGGTCGCCGCGTTCGAGGCGACGAAGCTGCCGTTGCCGCAGGGGCGATGCTTCGGCAAGTACACCGACGAAGCGCGCGCCGCGGGGCTCGAGGGCACGGTCGTGCTCGACCTCACCGTCGACGAGACCGGCCGCGCGCGAGAGATCACGGTCGTTCAGGGGCTAGGGCAGGGCCTGAGCGAGGCCGCGAAGCGTGCACTCCAGGAGTGTCACTTCACGCCGGGCGAGAAGGACGGCAAGCCCGTCGCCGTCCGGATCCGCGGGTTCAAGATCGAGTTCGTGCTCAACGAGCACTAGTCGAGATCGGCGAGATCCGAGCCATGATCGCCTCGACAAACGCGCTCGCATCGGTCGCGAAGTCGCCGGTGAGCACCGGGCCCTCGCCGTGCTTGAGGAACTTCACGCCATCGCGCTCGCACAGGATCGTTCGGGTCGACTTCGTCGCGAGCACGTAGTCGTACTCGAGCGTGAAGTAGTAGGTGACGGCGGCGTCGTTCTTCTTCGCGACGAACGCGACCATCCACGCCTCGCCCATCTCGGTCGGCTGTGGCATCGACAGCACGCCGATCCGCCACGTCTCGTTGCGCTCCTTGCACAGCACCTGCGGCGTGTGCGTCACGCCGGTCTGCTGCCAGACCGAAGCGAACAGCGACGTATCGCGGCGCTCCATCGCGGACACCACCGTCGAGGCGCCCTTCAGCTTCATCACATTGGGCAGGATCACGTGCGCGATCGAGTCGAGTGCGCTCGGCATCCCGCCACCTTAACACCAACCTCAGTCGACGCGCGTCTGGTCGGTGATCCAGTTCACCTCCCAGGTCTTGCCACCGTCGTCGGAGAACGCTTGCTCGAAGTGCGCAGTCTTCGCCGTGATCTTCGACCACACGTAGCGGCACAGGATCATCCGGCCCTCCCACGGCTCCTGGTCGTAGAACTCGCCGTGATCTCCGCGGAACTCGCCGGTCACCGGCTGATCGAACTGGCCGTTCTGCTGGTTCGCCCAGTACAGCCGCCACTGATGCGTCGCCGGGTTGTAGAGCCGCACGGTCATGCCCTCGATGTGGACGCCACCGGGCGCGTCGACCTCGAACTGCTCGACCTGCGATTTGCCGTTCCACAGCGGCTTGGTCACCGACGTGCCGTCGAACTCGATCCACTTGTGCGAGTTGTGGAGCCGGCTCTCGAGCTTCTTCAGGTGGATCTTCCACGAGCCGACCTCGAAATCGAAATCCTTCTGGCCATCGCGCGGCTCGGCGCCGACGGAGGTCGAAAGCGTAACGGCGAACAATGCGAGTGCGATCCTCATGCCGCGACGATGCGCCGGCACTCGCTCTGCCGATAGGACCAGTTTGGCCCGCTCGCGGCAGACCAGTTACGCGTCGCGCTCGCGGACCGAGTACTCGAGCTTCCACCGGCCGTGGCCATCGCGCGCGACGCACCACAGCTCGAGCGTGCCGACCTCGGTGATGTGGGCTTCGAGTCGCACGGGGACGAGGTCGCCGGACTTGCGATCGCCTTCGACCTCGACGAGCTTCTCGACGGGATCGAGCTCCGCGATCCCTGCGGCGTCAGCGTCGACGAGCGTTCCCGCGGTGTCGTCCGCGCGCGTCGCCGCGGCGAAGAACCGGAACGTCGAGGTCTCGCCGACCACGACGCCGAGCTCGTCGTCGGGCAGCTCGACGGTCGAGCCTTCCTCGAGCCCTTGCGGCGCGACGCACAGCGCCTTCACCGGCGGCGCGAACCCGGGGATCGCGGGCATCGCGCTCTCGATCCCGATGTAGTACGCGCGCGCGGTGCCGCCGCGAATGCGGATGCCTTTGCCGCGGCGCGCCTGGCCGTAGTACGCCGCGCCGAGCGCGACGGCGAGATCGAGATCCGCGCCTGCGAGCACGGTGACATCGCGGCCGGCCCACGTGCGGAGCAGCTCGACGATCCGATCCTGGAGCTTCTTCGCCTTCATCACGCCGCCGTTGAACAGCACGGCGGTCGGCATCCGATCGAATCGACCGAGGAACTCGGCGAGGTGGCGGGTGATCGCGGGATCGTGCGCGTAGGGCAGGCCGAGCTCCTTGAGGCCAATGCTGCGGCGGCGCTCGGCCTTCGCACCGGCGGCGACCTTCGGGAAGAACCCGTCGACGAGCAACGCCTCGGCCGCTTCGCGCTCGAGCTTCGTCTTGATCGTGCCGCCGACGAGCTTCGAGCCGCGCGCGAGGATCGAGATCGGAACCGACGCGGGCGGCGCATCCGACAGCAGCGCTTCCTTCGCGCTGCGCGCCGCGTAGACCAGTGCGCGCTGTTGCAGCGCATCAAGCTGCTTGTCGATGCCACGTTGTGCGAGCGCCGCCAGCGCGAGGTCCATGTTGTCGCCGCCGAGCAGGATGTGATCGCCGACCGCGATCCGCTCGAGCGTGAGGTTGCCGCCGTCGTCGCGGACTTCGATCAGCGAGAAGTCGGTGGTGCCGCCGCCGAGGTCGCAGACGAGGACGACATCACCGGGCGAGAGGTCCTTGCGCCACGCTTCGCCGCGCGCCGCGAGGTACGCGTAGAACGCGGCCTGCGGCTCCTCGAGCAGCGTGACCTTATCGAACCCGGCTTCGCGCGCCGCGACCACCGTGAGCTCGCGCGCGACGGGATCGAAGCTCGCGGGCACCGTGACGAGGACTTCTTGCTCGTCGGCCGGCTCGTCGGGATTCGCGTCGTCCCACGCGGCGCGGAGGTGCGCGAGGTAACGCGCCGATGCGTTGACGGGCGAGACCCGCTCGCCGCCTTGCATCGCTTCGTCGAGCTCGCGCTGCGCGCCGCGGAACGGCAGCACCTGCGCGGTGCGATCGATCGCGGGATTGCACAGCCACGACTTCGCCGACGCGACGAGGCGGTGCGGGAGCTCGGCGCCGCGATCGCGCGCGAACGTGCCGACCGCGTAGCGCATCGGCCCGGACCACGGCAGCTGGAGATGACTCGGCGGAACTTCGTTCTCGCTCGGCAGGAGCAAGAACGACGGCAGCGTCGGCCGCTCGGCGATCTCGCCGGGCCCGACGACCTGTGCGATCGGCTGTGCGACCGGCGCTTGATCGTCGCGCGCGGTCGCGAGCGCGGAGTTCGTCGTGCCGAGATCGATGCCGAGGACGCGACTCACGCGGAGAGCTCCACTTCGGCCGGCGCGATCACCGTGCGATCGACGCCTTCGGCGAGCGACGGCAGCTTCGTCTCGACCGCGCGCCAGCCATGGTGGCGCAGGGTGCCCTTGTACGGCGCATCGCCCTTTGCCTCGCCGATCAACCGGATCTCCGCAGGGTCGAAGCCCTTCGGGACCGAGACCTTCGTCTCCTCTTCACCCGGCATCACGGGCTCGAGCGACAGGATCTGATCGAACACCTTCTTGCAGCCGCGATGGACCGCGCGCACGGCGGCGCCGATGTCGGCGTCTTCCGCGCCGTCGATCTGCTCGCTGATGAAGTCGACGAACCGGCCTTCGCGCTGGAGCAACGCGAGCAAGGCCAATGCGCCTTCGCGGTGATTCGCCGCGGTGTTGGCCTTCGGCGCGGGCTTCTCGATCACCTTCTCGGTGACCTTCTCGACGACGCGCTCGACGACCTTCGGCTCGATCTTCTCACCCTCCGGGAGCGCCAGCACCTTCTTGCCGCCGAACAGCACTTTCCAGAACGCGAGGAACGCGAGAATCGGATGCATAGCGGGCACTGCATATCAGTTTTTCGAGGACATGCCTCGTCAGATCGCGCACTTGCGGTGGCTCGTGCCTTGCTGAACGCGCCCCTATGATGAAGCGGCTGCTCGTCCTTTGCTTGTTCGCGTCCGGGTGTGGGTTGTACTGGGGCAGCGACAACGGGGACGACGTCTGCAATCAGCTCGCGACCGGCGGCAGCATCGCGGCCGAGGGCTACCGCGACCCGCAGACCGGCACGTGCGAGTACTTCGGCGGTGGCGGCGGTGGTGGCGGCTGTTGCGTCGACAGCAACGGCAACGGCACGTACTGCGCTGCGCCGTCGAACGGTCAGGCGCTGCCGAACTGGGGCCAGTGCAACTCACAATGCGATGGGCTCGACGAGAACAGCTGCGTCGAGACGACGGGCTGTCACGCCGCGTATCTCGATCGCGTCGATATCGATATCGCGCCGGAGACGATCTACTACGGTTGCTGGGCGACCGCGCAGGGCGGAGCGACGCAGCCACCGACCGCGTGCGCCGGTCTCGACGCACAGACCTGCTCCGAGCGCGACAACTGCTCGATGGTCTACACCGGTTACTCGACACCGACCAACTACGAGAAGTGCATCGACGAGAGCACGACGGGTTGCGGCATCGACGTGCAATGCCCGATGGGCTCGCACTGCGAGCAGCAATGCGCGAAGTGCAACAGCATCGGCTGCCAGGACGCGTGCTCACCGGCATGCGTGCCCGATGCAGGCTGGGGCGAGTGCACGGGGCAGATCACGTGCAACATGGGCCCGCCGAGCTGCCCCGCGAACACGACGCCCGGCATCGCGAACGGCTGCTACACCGGCTACTGCATCCCGAACGCGGCGTGCGGGTCGCCGAACCCCGGCAAGTGCTACGACACCGTGACGTGCAACTCGGCGCCGCCGTCGTGCCCGACCGGCACGCTGCCAGGCATCCTCAACGGCTGCTGGTCGGGCTACTGCATCCCGACCGCGAGCTGCGAGCTCGCCGCGTGCGAGACGCTGACCACCGAGGCGGCCTGCCAGGGACGCTCGGACTGCACGCCGGTCTACACCGGGACCGATTGCACCTGCACGATGACGGGTGGCTGCACCTGCGCGACCGAGACGTACGCGAAGTGTGAAACGGGCTGGATGCTATAAATAGCCGGCCCCGCCGAGGTACGGCTAGACTTCGGGCGTGGCTGTCAGGCATCCGGGGGATGATGACCGCCCCACCGTCGATCTGGGCCCACGCCCGGAGATCGCGGAGGGGGCGCCGGAGTCGCACGACCTCGGGCCCGACGAACAGGCCGAGCCGACCCGCACGCTCGCGCCGCAGGGCGTCCACGGGATGGCGACGCAGAAGCTGCCCGCGCGGCCGGGCGGCGACTCGCACACGCGCTACTCGACCGCGACCTCGCACACCGAGGCGATGCGGCTCGAAGAGATCTCGCGCTCGCAGGTGTTCCTGCGGGTCGCGCTGATCACGTGCTTCGCCGGCTTCGCGGTCGCGCTCATCACGGGCGGCGACAGGGTCGCGTTCTGGGTCTGCACGATCGGCTGCATCGTCAACATGTTCGGTGCGGCGTGGATGCTGTCGATCGTCCGCGTCCCCGAGAAGTACTCGGCGCGGCGGATCCTCGCACCCGCGCTCGTGATCGCGTTCGGTGCATTCGGCGGGGTCTATTACTGGGGCGTCGCGTCGCCGGTCGCCGCGATGATCACGTACGGCATCTACTTCTTCAGCCTCGGCTCGAACGCCGCGCTGATCACCGCGATGTACGCACTCGTCGCGGTGCTCCACGCGGCGCTCGCATTCGCGATCGTCGCTGGCGTGATCGTCGATCGCGGCATCATCAACATGGGCCACGCGCGGCTGATCGATCAGATCGGCGTGATCGGCGTGATCGAGTTCCTCTACTTCATCACGTTCTATACGGCGCGGGTCAGCCAGCGGGTCACGCTCGAGGCGGTCCAACACCTCGAGCAAGCAGTCCGCGGTGTCGCCCAGCGCGAAGCGTTGCTCGCCGAGGCGCGTGCCGAGCTCGATCGCGCGTTGAAGATCGGTGGTCCCGGCCGGTTCAGCGATCAGGTCGTCGGCTCCTACAAGCTCGGCGTGTTGATCGGCCGCGGCGGCATGGGCGAGGTCTACGAGGGACATCATCAGAAGACCCGCCAGGAAGCTGCGGTCAAGCTGCTCCATCCCGGCACGCTCGCGGATTCGACCCACGTCGCGCGGTTCATCCGCGAGGCCGAGACCGCTTCGAAGCTCGATACGCCGAACGTGGTGCGCGTGCTCGAGGTCGGCACGACGACCGGCGAGGTCCCGTTCCTCGCGATGGAGCGGCTGCGCGGCTACGACCTCGCGCACCTGCTCCGCCGCCAGCGCCGGCTCGATCTCAAGGCCGCCGCGGCGCTCGCGACCCAGGTCGCGGCCGGGCTCGACGCGGCGCGTGCAGCGGGCATCGTTCACCGCGACCTCAAGCCCCACAACGTGTTCTTCGCGCAGCCCGCGGATCTCTGGAAGGTGCTCGATTTCGGCGTGTCGAAAGATGGCGGCAGCGGGACGCTGACGAAGGGCCACGTCGTAGGTACACCTGCATACATGGCGCCCGAACAGGCGAAGGGCGAGAACGTCGACCACCGCGCCGACGTCTACTCGCTCGCCGCGATCCTCTATCGCTCGGTCACCGGTCACCCGGCGTTCGCGAGCAAGGACGTGCCGACGACGCTCTACGACGTCGTCTATCGCGTGCCGACGCAGCCGTCGATCCTGGCGCCGCTCCCCGGCGATGTCGATCGCGTGCTCGCGCTCGGCCTCGCGAAGCTGCCCGACGAGCGGTTCGCGACGGCGGTCGAGCTCGCGCAGTGGTTCGCGCTCGCGATCGAGGACCAGCTCGCGCCCGAGCAACGCCGGCGCGCCGACGAGCTGGCGAACAAGCATCCGTGGGGCACGCGCCAGCAGTCATAATCGCGGTCGTCGCGACGATCGGCACGCCCGCGTTCGCAGAGGACCTCGATCCGCGCACCACGTTCGCGCCGGATCGCGTGCTCGTGCGTGCGGCAGGGGAGGTCGGTGAGGACGCGCAGGCGCTCTCGCTCGACGGGTACTACGACCTCAACGCCCGATTTCGCCTCGGCATCACGACCTCGAGCGCGGCGCGATACGAGCTCGGCGAGATCCGCGGGTTGTGCGTGCACGACTGCGCGACGCGGTTCGGCGGGCTCGCCGCAGACGCCGAGATCCGCGCCGGCGATCACGTCGTCGGTCGGGCCGCGGTCGACACCACGCGGTTCGCGCCGACCGCCGCCGCGATCGAGCTCGGCTTCGCCGTGCACTACGCGGAAGACAGGTGGGATCTCCTCATCGCGCCGACGCTTCGCCTCGGGATCGCGCGCCGCGATCTCGCAAACGGCGATGCGCTCTCCGCATTTGCGCGGATCGCCGCGCGCTTGTGGGAGCGGGGCGGTGTGCTCGCAGAGACGCGCGGCGCCGTCGACGTCGACGCGTTGCGCGCCACACCGACGCTCGGTGCAGCAGGCGGTGTGTACGTCCAGCTCGGCTCGTGCGTTCTCACCGCGACGTTCGGCAGCTCTGACGTGTCGCTGTCGCGCACCTTGTTCGGCGAGCTCGCGCTCGGCTGGGCGAGCTGAGATCCATCGACATCGCGCTCGATGGATGGTACGTGTTGAGAAAGACAGCGTTACATGAAGCGTGGACGCGTACTGATCTTGTGGAACCAGGTGAAGGCCGACGACGACGTCGTCGAGCTGTGGCGCCGCGACAATCGCCGGACGCCTGACTGGGATCCGACCAAGATCGTCGAGCCGTGGGACACGGTCGCCGAAGAGATCGAGATGATCTCCGAGTGCGTGCGCGAAGGCGGGCTCGACTGCACGTCGATCAACATCGCCGACAACTTCGACAACCTGCTCGAAGCGCTCGAGCGCGAGCGCCCCGATGCCGTGATGAACCTGATCGAGTGGTTCCACGACGATCTCGAGCACGAGACTCATGTGCCCGCGATGTTCGAGCTGCTCGGCATCTCGTACACGGGCAACCGGCCGCTCGCGCTTTCGCTGTGTCAGAAGAAGCCCACCGCGAAGGCGCTGATCGCCGCGCACGGCCTGCCGGTGCCGCGCGGCATCGTGGTCGAGTCCGGCGCCGCGCCGAAAGAGCTCGCGCTTCGCTATCCGTTGATCGTGAAGCCCGCATTCGACGATGCCTCCGGTGGCATCGATGCCGGCTCGGTCGTCCGCACGCGCGCCGAGCTCGATGCGCGGGTCCAGATGGTGGTCGGCGACCACAAGATGCCCGCGCTGGTCGAGGAATTCATCGAGGGCCGCGAGATCCACTGCGCGATCCTGGGCAACAACCCACCCGAGGCGCTGCCGCTCTACGAGATGGAGTTCAAGCAGGGCAGCACCGACAACGAAGGTCGCGCGCTGCCCGGCATCATCACGTATCGCGCGAAGTGGGATCCGTTCAGCCGCGATCACTACGCGATGGAGAGCAAGTGCCCGGTCGAGGACCTCGAGCCCGAGGTCGTCAAGCACATCCAGGACATCGCGATCCGCGCCTACAAGACGCTCAACTGCCGCGACTACGCGCGCGTCGACATGCGGCTCGATCCGAAGACCGGCGAGCCCTTCATTCTCGAAGTGAACCCGAACCCGGACCTCGCCGATGGCTGCGCGTTCGCGCAGTGCGTGCGCGCCAGCGGCCGTACCTATGGTGAGGCGATCCGCGAGATCGTCGGCTACGCGCTCGATCGCGCGACGACGAAGCCGAAACGCGAGCCCGCTCCGTCGGAGACGCTGCTCCACGAGTACCTCGCGCAACGCGGCCGCACCGCGCGCTGAGACCTGGCACTCGTCGCCAAAACCTTCCCTCTCGACCACATGAATAAGTGGCCGACAGATCACGTTCATCCACCCACCTCGTCGCTGGAAAACTTGCGACGCTAATTCGCTTCACGGGATGATTTGACCCGTGAACCTCAAGGAGACGTGGATGACACGCGTGAAAATTCTGGTTGGAGCAACGTTGTTATGTGCGGCGAGCATCGCCTCGGCGCAGGATGCCCCTGATCCGGCGGCGCCGCCGCCCGACGGTACTGCGCCGGCCGTCACCACCGCAGGTGCCGCCCCGGGTGCCTGGTCCCAGCAGGTCATCGATCAGCCAATGACGCTGCAGGCCGGCAAACTCGCCGTTTACGGCAACCTCGACATCCTTCACTTCTCGACGACGGTTGGCACCGTCACCGCGAGCGCGACGTCCGAGGGTCTCGACCTCGGCGTTGGCTACGGCGTGAGCGACAAGCTCACGGTCGGTCTCGCGTACGCGTTCTCTCTTCACGACTTCGAGATCAAAGGTCCGCTCACCCTGTACGGAGCGTTCTCGCTCTACAACAAGGACAAGCTGACGGTCGGTGCGAGCGCGAACCTCACGTTGAACTTCAACGGTGGCGCCGACGCCATGGGCAACTCGACCACCACCGAGACCCTGCAGGCCGGACTCGGCGTCCGCTACAAGGTCACCGACAAGATCGCCCTCTACTCGGGTGGCTCGTCTCCGGGTAACCTCAGCGGCGCACTCGGCGTCGTCAACGAGACCCCGCGGGCCGGCTCGGTGCTCGGTCAGCACTTGACGATCGGACTGAACAGCAACGGTCCGATCACGTTCGACATCCCGATCGGCGTCGGATTCCAGGCTGCGCCCAACATCTTCGTGTGGGCCAACACCTCGGTCGCTCACATCAAGATCTCGAACGCGTCGAACGCCTTCCTGTTCGCCGACTACATCCCGCTCAACGTCGGGCTCGACTACTCGGTGGATCAGCACCTCCAGGTCGGCGGATACCTGACCCTGCCGGATCTCGAGAACGCCAAGTTCGACTTGCTCGTGTTCGGCGTTGGCGCGCGTTACTTCAACTAGCTGCTCGCCTTTCGGTCGTCGAAGCCCCGCATTTCGTCGGGGCTTCGTGTTTTCGGGGCCTTGACAGCCCCCACCCTCGTACGTCATCTATATGCCGCCCATTCCGAAGTAGCTCAGTGGTAGAGCAGGCGGCTGTTAACCGCCGGGTCGGGGGTTCGAACCCCTCCTTCGGAGCCAACAACGAAGCACGGCGACCTTTCGAGGTCGCCGGCTTCCGGAGACTCCAATGGGTTGGGCAGATAGTTTTGTCGCGCGGCTCGCGCTTGGCGAGGTCGTGCAATTTCGGCCGCGCGGTCACAGCATGACTGGCAAGGTCGATGACGGGCAGCTGTGTACGGTTGCGCCGCTCGGCGACCACGAGCTCGCCGTGGGCGACATCGTGCTGTGCAAGGTTCACGGTGCGCAGTACCTGCACCTCGTCAAAGCGATCCAGGGCCCGCGCCTTCAGATCGGAAACAACCGCGGTGGGATCAACGGCTGGATCACGAGGCGCCAGGTGTTCGGCCGCCTCGTCGCGATCGAGTCGAAGGCGCGGTAAGACGCCTGACAGACTCTACGGTCGAGCACTGCGAGGATTTCTCCGGCCGCGCACATGTCCGAGCTGCCCGATACCCTACCGGTAACCGAGCCCAGCGCTGCATCCGATGCGCGCTGGAACGCGAGCCCCAGCATCGACCGTTTCGTCGTACTGGGCTATCTCGGTTCGGGCGGCATGGGTGTCGTGCTGTCCGCGTACGATCCGGCGCTCGATCGCCGGGTCGCGCTCAAGCTCGTGCGCCCGAGCCCACGCACCGCTCATAGCGCGCGTCGACTGCTCCAACGCGAGGCGCAGGCGATGGCGCGGCTCTCTCATCCGAACGTGGTCGCGGTTCACGACGTCGGCGAGGTCGACGGGCAGCAGTACATCGCGATGGAGTTCGTCGATGGTCAGACGCTCCGCGATTGGCTTCGCGAGCGGCACGACTGGCGCGAAGTGGTGCGGATGTTCCTCGCGGTCGGCGCGGGCCTGACCGCAGCGCATGCCGCGGGGCTCGTGCATCGCGACTTCAAACCCGAGAACGTGCTGATCGGTCGCGACGGAAGGCCGCGGGTCGTCGATTTCGGGCTGGTCGTCGATGCGGGCGAGCCCGGTGGCGCGGGCGCGGGCACGCCCGGGTACATGTCGCCCGAGCAGCTGCTCGGCGATCCGAGCGATGCGCGTGGCGATCAGTTCTCGTTCTGCGTCGCGCTGTACGAAGCTCTCGACGGCCAGCCGCCGTTCGCGAAGCGCGGCTATTACGACGAGGTGCTCAGCGGTCGCGTTCCCGCACTGCCGCGGCGCGCACCGCGCTGGATAGGTGAGATCGTATTGCGCGGTCTGTCCGTGCGCCTGAGCGCTCGCTGGCCGGACATGCCGAGCCTGCTCGCCGCCCTCGATCGCGATCGCACGCGGTCGCGGCGGACGCTTCTCATCGCGGCGGCCGCCGCATGCCTCGGCGGAGGCGCCATCGCGATCACGCACACCAGGCACGATTCACGCGCCACGTGCGACACGGATCCGCTGCACGGCGTATGGGACGGCGCGAGGCGAGCCGCCGTCGAGCGCTCGTTTGCGACGACCGCACTGCCGTACGTCGGCACGACGTTCACGCGGGTCGCGGCGACACTCGACAAGTACGCTTCGGCGTGGACGACGATGCACGACGAGGTCTGCCACGCGCCGACCGGCGATAGCGACCAGGCCGCGAGCCTGCGAGAGCTCCGCATGGCCTGCCTCGAAGCGCGACGGTCGACGCTCGCGGCACTCACCGATGAATGGGCGCAAGGCATCGACGCGGGAGGGCTCGAGAACGCGGTCGCGACCGCGGCGGCGCTACCGTCGCTCGACCTCTGCGGGGACACGCGCGCGCTGGTCGGTCACCTGCCGCTGCCGCTGGATCCCGCCGCGCGCGCTCGGATCGACGTGGCCCGCGCGTCGCTCGATCACGTGCGCGCACTGCGAGCCGCTGGACGGATGCAGGCAGCGCGGAGTGCCGCCGAGGCGGCGTTCCAGACCGCGCTTGCCGAGCGCTACCCGCCACTGAGCGCCGATGCGGCGATGCTGCTCGGCAGCGTGCTCCACGCGTTCGGCGAGCCATCGGCGATCGAGACGCTCCAACAGGCCACGACGCTGGCGGAACAAGCCGGAGACGATACGCTCGCTGCGACCGCCGCGATCGAGCTTCTCGGCGCGATGGTCGATCTCGGACAGACCCGTTCCGCGATCGCGACGATGCCGCTCACGGAGGCGCTCGTCGTCCGCGCGGGCAATCGTCACGAGCAGCGCGGCATGCTTCGCATGTGGCAGGGCAGCGCGCTGATCAAGAGCCAGCGCACCCACGAGGGCGTGGACATGCTCCTCGAGGCACGCACGCTGCTGACCGACGCGCTCGGCCCGCACGATCCGCTGGTGCTCGAGGCGAGCGTACGCCTCTACAAGGGGGTGGCCGAGGCCGGCGAGCTCCAGCGCCGCGAGAAGGTGGGCGAGGAGGTGCTCGCGACCGCACTCGACGTGCTCGGCCCGGATCACCCACAGGCCGCAGCGCTCATGGGGAGGATCGGCGAAGCAGCGGCCGACCGAGGCGACTTCGCCACCGCGCACCAGATGATCGATCGCGCACTCGCGATCACCGAGCGGACGTACGGCGCGGACTCGCTGCCCGTCGCTATCGTCGTCAACTATCAGGGGGTCGTCGCCGAGACCGAGAATCACCTCGACGTCGCCGCGAAGGCGTACGAGCGCGTGCTCGCGATTCGCCGCCACTCGCTCGCGCCCGAGCACCCGCTGGTCGCACACGCACTCGCGAACCTGGCACTCGTACATCACTGGCAGCAGCGCAGCGATCAGGCGCTCGCGGAGATCAACACCGCGCGCGATATCATGTTGCAGAACTACGGCGAGGACCATAACGATGTCGCGTACGAGACCGGCGTGCGCGGGTCTCTGCTCCTCGCGGCGGGACGTGCGCGGGAGGCGCGCGACGACCTCGCGCTGGCGGTCGCGATCTGGAAGCGGATCGACTCTCCGGACCACATCAACCTCGCCTTCGCGACGCTCGGGCTCGCGCAGATCGATATCGTCCTGGGCCGCTACGAGGAGGCGCGCACGCTGCTCGGCCCCGCGAGCGAGACGATCGCCAAGACCTACGGCCGCGGCTATCGCACGTTCGCCACGGCGACCGCGCTCCGAGCGCGTTGCGATCTCGACGAGCACGGCTCGGCCGATCGTGCGGCACTCGAAGCGGCGGTACGCGATATCGACAAGCCCGATGTCCCGCCGGCGATCCGTGGCGGTGTGCGGCTCGAGCTGGCGCGCGCAGACTGGGCGGCCGGCGATCTTCCGGCAGCGCGAGCGCAGACGGCGATGACGGAGCGCGATCTCGTCCAGGCAGGCGCGTTCGGAGCGACCGATCTGCAGCGCCTCCGCACATGGGTTGCCGAGCGCGGACCGTAGCTCGCGAAGGCCCTGTCACAAACGAAGCGAAGCGGCTCAACCGTTGGTGCGCGAATCCCGCGCCTCACCAAGGAGCCAGCATGTTTACGAGGACACCATCACTCTTGTTCGTCGCCGCGGTTGTCGGCTGTACGAACCCTTCCAGCGAAGCCAAGACAGACATCGACGAACAGGCCATCGACGGCACGCTCGCGACGACGCAGCAGTGGATGCTCGATCGCGCCGCCGCAGGTCCTCTCAACGGGGATGGCTCTCCCGAGTGCACGGCGACGCGCATCGCGCCGAACTTCCTGCTCACGGCCCTGCATTGTCAGATGCAGCTGTTCGTCGGAAAGAACGTCACGTTCTATTCGACCGGGCCCGGCTACAACACGACGATGACGGCGAAGATCGTCAACGTGACCAACCCGCCCGGCACCAACTGGGCGACCGACTACTACACGGATTCGAATGGGCAGTTCGCCGACCTCGCGGTCGTCCAGCTCGACCGCAACATCAAGACCGGCGCCGCGGCGACGATGCAGTGGGCCTATCCCGGCAGCGGCTCCAGCGGCTTCAAGGTCGGCTGCGGCGGCCTTGCCAGCGGTGTCAGCAACACGACCGGAAGACTCCTCGCCGCGAGCGATACGCTCGACTCCGGCGATGACAGCGGCGGCGGCTTTCACACCACCCACGATCAAGTCGATCCGGGCGACTCGGGCGGTCCCTTCTATTACAAGAACCGTATCCTCGGCACGCTGTGGGGGACGTATGCGGGAACGGGCGGTGGGACCGTCGCTCGCTACACCAGCGTCCCGGCGCACCTCGACTGGATCCTGGGCTCGATCGGATATCAATGGAGCGGCGCGCCGCCGGTCGCGCATCAAGCGATTTCGGGCAACGTCGTCGAGAACTTCGCGACCAACTCGCAGCGGGTCTGCCAGTACGCCTGCGAACAGCATAGCGATTGCGTCGGCTACAACTTCTCGACGCTGTCGCTTCCGGGGATCTGCCAGACGTTCAACACGTTCGGCGGCGTGAGCGGCAGTAGCACCATCACGTCGGGCCTGCGCTTCGCGACCCGCTCGTCGGCGAAGACCGGCAACCCCGCCGCGTATGCACGGTTCGATGGCGTCAGCTCCGTTGTGAATCACTCGACCGACAATCACGTTCACGAGTTCTATTCGAGTGACGGTTCCAACTGGAACGTCGGCGATCTGTTCGCGTTCGCTTCAGCCGACGACGGATCGGGCATGCAGCCGCCGGCCATCGCGGGCAAGCCGTCCGTGTTCGCGATCCCGACGACGCCGAATCGCGGCGGTGCGAACTCGATCCTCTATCGCACGAGCTTTGGCCAGATCATCCAGATCTACACGACCGCGAGCAACCCCGGTTGGCACTGGCGCAACCTGACCAACTCGAGCGTCGTGCTCGGTGGCTTGGACTCGACGCACCTCCTCGCCACCGGCGATCCGAAGCTGTACCTGCGCTCCGACGGCACGCCGGCGATCGTCTATCGCTGGTACAACGAGATCTGGGAGCTCGCGGCGGTGAACGGCTGGACCGGCACCTGGACCGCGCGCAGCCTCACCACCGCAGCGGGCGCACCGTTCACGGCCGGTGAACCCTCGGCATACGTGCGCGCCGATGGACTCGACGCGGTGGTCTATCGCGGCAGCGATGCAAACATCTACGAAATCGCGTCGAGCGACGGCACCAGCTGGGGCGTGGGAAGCCTGACTGGAAACGCCGGAAAGCCCGCGATCGCCGCCGGCGATCCGTTCGGCTACGTGCGCGTGGATGGCGTCGATTCGGTGGTGTTTCGCGGGACCAACAGCGACATCTGGGAGCTCTATCTCCAGCCAGGATTCAACTGGCAGTGGGGTGACCTGTCGAGCTACTCGCCGACGCCGCTGGCGGCAGGCAATCCGGTCGGCTATGTCCGCTCCGACGGCACGATCGCGATCGTGTTCCGCAGCGTCGCCAACGACGTCATCGAGATCACGCCGGGCAACAGTGCCCATCCGTGGATCTCGAACGACTTGAGCGTGATCGCCGGCGGCCCGTCGTGGGCGGGCATCGACGCGAGCGATCCGATGCCGTACGTGCGCAGTGATGGCGGTAATGCGGTGGTGTTCCTCGACGGCATGAACCACATGCGCGAGCTCTCGCTCCATCCGACGGGCTGGACCGGTCGCGACCTCACACACGATACCGGCGAAAACCCGTAGAGCCCGGACTATACTTTCGGGGTGACGACCACGAACGCCACCTTGACCTCGACGTCGACTGCGGAGTCCACGCACGGGCAAGAGCAGGGTCACGAGGAGGTCGCACACGCGCCCGGAGCCCCGCAGCGTTACGGTGGCGCGATTCCCGCGGTCGCACCGCTCCGCGACCAGGCGGCGCCGCCGAGTGCATCGGAGCGTGCGTACGACGAGGTCGCGCGAGCGCCCGAAGATGACGTTCAGACGCCGACGAGCGGTGCGAGCAGCGGCCCGGGTGCAACGCGGTTCGCGCACGATGCGAGCCTGGGCGAGCTCGAAGAGGGCAATCGCCGGTTTCGCCTCGGCGACACCGGCGTGTCGGTTCGCAAGATCCAGCAGGCGTTGTTCGAGCTGAACTTCCGGCCGATCGAGATCACGAGCACCTACGATCAGATGACCATGGATCGCGTTGCCGACTATCAAGCGCAGCGCAAGGTCGGCAACGGCAAAGGCGAGCTCGACAGCGCGACGTTCAAGCAGATCGAGCACGAGCTCGACATGGCGAGCTACGCGCACGCTGCACAGCACGCACCGCCTGGAATCCACGATACGCCGAAGGGCACCGATGCGAAGGACGTACCGGTGATGCTGTCGGAGACCACGCTTCTCGACAACGACGCGAAGGCCGAAGCGAACGCGGTGCTGAACCCGAAGCACGGCGGAACCGTCGGTGCGTTCGATGACAAGGGTTACGAAAAGGAGCTCGAGACCGAGCTGACCGAGACGATCAACGCCCACGCGAAGACGGCGCATGCTCGGCAGCATCATCACGATCACGGCGAGACGTTCTCGATGAAGGACCTCGCGAAGGTCGGCAATGCCGCGAAGGGCGAATGCGACAAGGTGTTCGGTAGCTGGGCGACCGGCGCCAAGATGGTCGCGGGCACGAACCTCGTGGATCGCTACGAGTCCGACACCGCGAAGCAGAAGAAGGAGTCAGAGCCTGATCGCTTGAGCGACGCGCGCTACCGAGCTCGCTACTTCATGAACACCGAGTCCGTGTTCGCGAACCTCGATCAAGCGCACAACGCCGACCGGACCCGCGGCCCCGAGAAGGCGATCATCGATCGCGTGATCGATCGTGTCGCGAAGGCGCACGAGGCGGATCTGCTGCTGATCACCGCGACGTGGTCCGCCTCGACCGACGCGAAGACGGGCCAGATTCACATCCAGCGGCTCTCCGATAACGGCGGGGACGAGAACGCGGATCGCGATACGCTGTGGGAGAAGTTCGGAACGCTGATCCACGAGTACGTGCACTCTCTCGCGCATCCGAAGTGGAACACGTGGAAGGCGACGAAGAAGGGTCCTGATTCGCAGGGCGCGCACACGCTGACCGAAGGCGTGACCGAGCTGCTCACTCACATCGTGATCTCGCAGATCAACACGAAGGACCCGAACCTGCGCAAGCAGGTCCTTCAGGGCGTCTCTGACGATGGCTCCGAGCCGGACCTGTCGCGCGATGACGCGTACACCGATGCGCGACTACGCGCCGAGACGTTCGTCGGCGTCATCGGCATCAACAACCTCTATGCCGCGTACTTCCTCGGCAAGACCGAGCTCGCCGGCGAATGAAACGGACGCTCTTTCTCCTCGCGCTCGCCGCATGCCCACAGTCATCGAGTCCAACCATGCACACGCCAACCAGTGACTGCTCCGCCGCGATCGCCGGCTTCGCATCCGGCGACCCGGCGCAGTTTCGTCCGCTACCTGCGACGTGCACGCTCGCCGAGGTCAGCGCGACACTGAAGTCGCTCGACACCGAAACGCGCGGCGTGCTCGGCGAGGGCGACCACACGATGCAGCTGCGGTGGTTCTCGTCCGCAGCGATCCCGCAGATCCTCGTGTGGCTCGATGCGACAGGCCACGTCGTCCGGCTCGACGCCGACATGCCACCGATCGGATCGGTCGACGGCTACATCAAGGCGCTCGGCCAACCCGAACAGCGGCTCGACTACAAGTGGCGATCGAGCACGCTCGCGAACGGCGAGCTGGTCTGGCTCGGCCGCGGGGTATCGACCGTTGGCGCTCCGAACGGGCAGGGCCTGATTCGCGCGGGTGTGTTCGTGCCGGCGAGCCTCGCCGACTATCGCGCGAAGCTGCGCTTCGTCGACGCGAACGTCGAAGACTAGCCACGCAAGTAGGGATCGATCGCCGCGAACGCGCGCGTCTGCCAATCGGCTTGCTCGCCGACAGGAGTCACGTAGGCAAGCACCTCCGCTGCGACGTCGCGGCCGAGCGTGCGCGCCAAGATCCACGTGGCGAGGTAGTGAGAGGCGAGGCAACCGCCTGCGGTGGCGACGTTGCCAGATGCGAAGAACGGCTGGTTGCTGACGCGCACGCCGGCCTCGATCACCCACGGCTTTGTCGTGTTGTCGGTGCACGCCGGAACGTCGCGCAACAGGCCGAGCTTCGCGAGCACGAATGTCCCGCTGCACTGCGCGGTCACGATCTGCCGGTCCAGATCGAAGCGGAGCTCGTCCATCACCGCCGGATCGGCGACGATCTCGCGGGTCCGCCGTCCGCTGCCGACGATCACGATGTCGGCCTCGCGCGCGAACGCGAGCGGCTGCTGGCGCTCGATTCGCACACCGTTCAGCGACGTGACGAACTGCGTCGGCGACGTGATCTCGGCCTTCCAGCCGGGGCGCCTCGCCCGGTTGATCATGGCCGACGCGACGAACGAATCGATCTCGTTGAATCCATCGAACGTGAGCACCGCAACGCGCATGCTGATCACGTAGCAGGATCTCGGCGCCGGCGAGGTGCGCAGATCGTGGCCGAGAGAAGGAGCTCAGGAGTTGCGCGCGCGGAAGGCGCTCGGCGCGACGCCGACGATCTTGTGGAACGACGTACTGAACGAAGCTGTCGACGCGAACCCGAGCGTGCGCGCGATGCTCTCGACCTTCTCGCGGGTTTCGAGTAGCCGGGTCTTCGCGACGCCGATGCGCGCGCGGACGAGCTCGTCGCGAAAGCTCGTACCGTACGTGGAGAGCTGGCGCTGCAAGGTGCGCTCGCTGATCCCGAGCTGGACCGCGATGCTCGCGAGCGTCGCCATGTCGAGCTGGCGCTCGATCGCGCCGCGCATCCGGCGGAGGAGAGCGGGGCCGGCGAGCTCCGCGCGCAGCGCATCGAGCTCGTTCATCTCGCCTACGGTCAGGCCGAGCCACGCGTAAGCCTCCGCGTGGGTCTCGCAAAGACGCGCGTCGAGGCGAGGGGCAATGTGCTGGTGGAATACGCCGGCGATCGCGGCGCCGTCGAGCCCGGGCGCGCGGACGACCGCGACGCGTCGAACGCGACGAGCGAGCACGTCGATCGTCGCGCGCAGGAAGTTCTCGACGAATGCGTACATGTATTCGGCGATCGGGCCGACATTGGCGAGGTCGTGGAACACGTCGTAGCGCTCGGCCAACGCCGGGTGCGCGACCACGGGGAATAGCCCTGAAATGACCGCGGCATCTTCCGGATCGCCGGGACCGTAGTGGATCGCGCAGATCCGTTCGGGGTTCTGGATACACAGCGTGAACGTGCGTCGGCTGACGACTGCGCGGACCGGGTCGGCGAGGAACGCGCTCGCCGAGTCGAACCGACGCAGGCGGGCGTTTGGAACGGCGTTCATTACGCAGCATCTCACGGTTCGAAGGCAAACAGGCCTCCATCGAACAGGGTGATGTACATCCGGCCGTCGAAGAGGGTCGGGGTCCCGGTGAACGCCGCGGGGAGCGGGAGCTGCTGGCGAATCGCACCGGTACGCGTATCGAGCGCGCAGATCGCGTGCTCGCCGCACGAGGTCCACGCGATGGAACCGTCCGTGGACTTCTCGATCGTCGGGCTCGCGCGCATGTCGCCGAGGTCGGTCGGAATGCTCCACACCGGAGCTCCATCGGCGGCGCGGACCGCTTGGACGTGGCCACCGGCGGCGTGCTTGCCGGTGCCGGCGTTCGAGCCGAACACGAGCAGATCCTCGTCGGGGACGTAGCTCGGGCTGCCTTTCGCGGTGCCGGAGAGCGCGACCTGCCAGCGGATCTGCCCGGTCGCGACCTCGACCGCATAGAGATGGCCGGCGTCGCTCGTCACGTAGATCACGTCGCGGACGAGCACCGCCGTGCTCTTGATCGCGCCGTCGAGCTGCGTGCGCCAGCGTTCGGTGCCGGTGTCGAGTGCGAGCGCGCGCAGGATGCCGTTGTTCGCGCCGACGTACAGCGCGCCACGTGTCTCGTCGATCGTCGGCGATGCGTGCGACTGGTCGCCGAGCCAGCTCGACATCCATTGGAGCTCGCCGGTCCGGCGATCGAGCTTCGCGACGAAGCCGTCGAACGGATGGTTGCGCTCGACGCAGATGTAGATGGCGGGGCCGACGATCGCGGCCGACGAACCGATCGTCTCGCCGAGCTGGATCGCCCATGCGAGGTCACCGGAATCTTTGCGGAGCGCGTAGAACCGGCCTTTGTAGTCGCCGAAGTATGCGTTGTCGCCGTCGAGCGCGGCGGTGGCGTGGATGCCCTGCGGCGCGTTGTCGACGTGAAATGACCAGCGCAGCGTGCCCTTCCAGTCGAGCGCGTAGAAGTCGCCGGTGTCGGCGCCGACGTAGATGCCGCTCGAATCGACCGCAGGGCTCGATTTCGCAGCCGCGTGGATGCCCGCGTTCACCGGGCCGTACTGCCAGGCGAGCTTCAAGGGGCCGGTGAACCGGTTCACCGGATCGAACCCGGTGCGCGCGTTCGAGCCGCGGTAGACGAACGTCGGTGCGCTCAGCGCTGTCGCCGCTCGGCCGCGAAACGGCGCGCCGCCGAATACGGCGGTGGGTGTCGTCGGCGTCTGCCGCGCCGCGCAGCCGACGAGCGCGGGGTTGATCCGGACCATCGCGGCAGCGAGCACCGCGCCGTAAACGACGAGACCGATGTGGACGCGCCGGCTCATCGCTCGATCCACGCGTTGTGGCGCCAGACGTCGTACTCGAGGTGCTTGCCGCAGAGATCGGTGACGCCGACGAGCCGCTGGAACCAGGTGTCGGTCGTGCGGCGCGCGACGAGCCCGAGGTCGACCTCGCTCGCGCCGTCGTTGCACAGGCCGCGCGCGGCGTTGAAGTAGACGAGCGGCTCGCAGCGGATCCGCGTGCCGAGGCCCGCGCCGAGCGTCGCGTGCTCGGTGTGGACGTTGCCGTCGCGGGCGACGAGCTCGAGCGAGCACTCGGACTTCGCGTCGAGCATGTTGAGCGCGAACATCCGGCCTTCGCCGGTGAGCGCGTTGTCGCCGGGGAAGAGCACCGGCGCGACCTGTGCGGCCGCGTATGCCGCGAGGACGAAGATCGTCGAGCGCGGCAGCTTGCGCGCGAGGAGGCGTGCGCCGAGCGAGTCATCTCCGTCGGAGCGTTCGAGCCGCGCGAGCGGGAACACCGCCAGCAGGCAGAACATGATGCACGGATAGAAGTAGCCGACGATGTGCCACGAGTAGATGTGGAAGATCAGGAACTGGACGAGCGTCGCGTAGAACACGAACGGGTTGCGCGACAGCAGGCCGAACACGAGCACGAGCTCGAGCAAGACGACGTACGCGAGCGACGCATCGCCGAGCCAGCCGGTCAGGAACGCCGGCCGGAGCAGCGCCGCACCCGAGAGCCACTCCGCGTTGAGCTTCAAGGAGCCGGCCGACAGATAGAACCCGACGATCAAGTAGCGACACAGCGCGGCCTTGTCGCGGCAGAACAGGAACGCGAACGACACCACGAACGGCATGTAGTGGTAGTTCCCCATCAGCCGGTAATCGAGGACGAAGATCGCGAGCTTGACGAGGTTCATCACGAGCAGCGCGACGTACGCCGCGGTCGTGCAGTGTCGAGACAACCGCTCGCCAAAAAACAGCAGCACACCGACGATCGCGAGCGCGAGATACGCGTGGAGCACGCCGTGCATCAGCGACTGCGAGATCGGATGGAGCTTCCAGCAGCTCTCGAAGAACGGCCAGCACACGGCGTTGCCCGGGCGCTGGGCGAGCAGCGCCGGAATCTTCGACCAGAACACGTACGTGATGACGTGCGTGAACGCGAGCAGTGCGCCGTACCAGCGCAGCGCAGCCGAGCGGTGGAGCTCGTCGAGTCGGGTCAAAAATCGACTCGCATCGCCTGGCCCGCGACCACCGTGATATCGCGCGCGAGCCCGTTGAGCTTTCCAGGCCCTTGGAGCTCGACGCGATACTCGCCCTCGGTCATCCGCGCGATCTTGTAGCGGCCGTGCTCGTCGCAGGACGTGCCGTACGGCAACCCGGTCGTGTCTTTCGGCTTCAGCGCGACGAAGCAGCCGCCGCCGTGCTCGAGCCCGGCGACCACCCCTTCGAGCGAGCCCGGCGCGTGGAGCACGAGGCGCAGTGGCGCATCACCGCCGACGGGCGTCGGCAACGATCGACCGAGCGTTGAATGATCCGCGATCGCGATCGTCGCATCGCTCGGCAGGCCGCCGATCCGGAACTGGCCGAGCGCGTCGGTGAAGATGCTCTGCGCGGTGAGGTTCACGCCGAGGCTGTCCTTGAGATCCGCGTCCGTGATGCCCTTGCCGGCGACGACGCGCGCATCCGGCACGGGATTGCCGGAGCTATCGACGACCACACCTTCGAGCGCGTGGCCATGCTCGACGGTGATGACGCCGAGGTCGGTCTTCGGGCCGGAGACGTGGACACCATCCATGTGTTTCGTGACGAACTCGCCGCTCGCGAGCAGGACGTACGCACCGGGATCGAGCTGGGAGATCGTGAACGAGCCATCGCCCGCACACGCGACGCCGATGCCACCCGGTTGCAGCTCGACGCGCGCGTGGAGCGGTGCGCCGCCATCGGAGAGCTGGAGCTTTCCGGTCACGGTCGCGACATCGCCAACCGCGAGCTCGACACTCGGATCGCCGACCCGCGCGGTGAGCTCTGCCGCGGGATGCGCGCCGCGCGGACGCGTCGCGATCAACTTGTAGCTTCCCGCTGGCAGGCCGCGGAGCTCGAAGTGTCCCGCGTCATCTGTCGTCTCGAACCCGGGGCAATGGATGACGACGCGCTTGCCCTCGAGCGGGCGGCACGTGACCGCGACGTTGGCGACCGGGTTGTGGTGGCCGTCGACGACGGTGCCTGCGATCGAGCCCTGAAGATCGACGACGAGCGTGACGTCATCGACATCGCGGTTCGCCGACAGATCGATCTCGCGCGCCTTGCTGCTCGCGGCATTTGCAGTGCTCGCGACGATCCGTACGCTGGTCGGCGGCAGGCCGTCGATCCGGAACATTCCCGTGCCATCGGCGACGAGGTGGCGGCCTCCGGCCTCGTCCCACATCGGTTGCTTCGCGACGTACGCGTGAACCTCGGCCCATGCGGCCGGTTGCCCTTGATCGTCGACGACGTGACCGATCACGCTCACCGCGCGGCGCAGCGTCAGCACGACCCGTGCACTCGCATCGGGGGTGACGGTCACGAGCGTCGCACCGCCGGCGCGGAAGTCGGGGTGATAGGCCTTGAGCTGGACATCACCGAGCGCGACGTCGCTCAGCACGAACTCGCCGCGTGCGTCCGATCGAACGCCGTCGGTCGCAGGCGAGGTCGGCGTGCCGGCGGTCGGATCGACGGCGACCACGGTCGCATTCGCGACTGCGCGGCCCGACTGATCGACCACTCTGCCGGCGAGTTGCCCGGCGCGCTTCAGCTCGACGTGAAACGCGTGCGGATCCTGACCCGCGAGCCCGGCTCCGACCATCTGATGCGCGGTCGCGAAGCCGGTCTTGCTCGCGGTGATGACGACCGCCGATACCGGCGGCATGCCGCGGAACAGAACCCAGCCGGTGTCGTCGGTGACCGCCGCCGAGCTCTCGGCATCGCGGATCTGGACGCGCGCGCCGGTGATCGGCTTCAGCGTCCCCGCTTCGACGACACGGACGCGGACACCTGCGCCGAGCGCGAGGCGAATCACGATCCGGCGAGGGGTCGTCTCCGGTACGACGTTGCCGATCCGGCCGAACGCGTCGTCCTTCTGCGCCTCGATCCGATACGGTCGAGGCAAGAGATCTTTGACAGACCACGTGCCATCGGCAGCCGTGGTCACACTTCGAGGCGGGCGCGACGCGACGGTGACGGTTGCACCCGCCACCGGCGCGTTCGCTTCGTCGACGACGAGGCCGGCGAGCTCGAGTGGACCCGACAGGTCCTGCTCGCGCGCCCACACGTCGCCGCGCGCTCGATCGCGCCCGAGTGCCGGTGCGCCGAGCTCCCCGTTCTTGGGATCGGCTCGCTTCGCTGCTTCGCGCTCCGCATCTGTCTCGCCGCGCAACGGCACGAGGAGCCAGAGCAAGAGCGCGCACGCTGCGAGCAGCGCGCCACCACCGAACAGGGCAACTCTACGCATCGGCTTCACGATCAACCGCCGTCGCCGTCGCCGTCGCCGTCGCCGTCACCGCCACCGCTGCTGCCACCCGAAGGCGGCAAGGCAGGGCTGTTGAAGCTGTCGTAGACGGTGCCGAAGCGGTTGCTCAGGTAGTTGCCGCTGATCGCGTCGGTCAGGCTGCCATTCGACAGCGTCGCCACGCACAGGTCGGTGCAATACGGCGTGGTCAGGTTGAACATGGACTGGCCCATGTTCTCGACGACGAAGTCGTGCGTGAACGCGAAGTTGTTGCTGACCAGAAAGCTCGTGTCGCCCTGGTACGTGCCCATGTAGACCGAGTCCGTCCAACCGTAGCCGCCGAAGAACAAGCTCCACGAGTTGTACTGGCGATACGCGTCGTAGACGCCGAGCGCCGTCGCCTGCGCGCCCGTCATCCCGGCGGTGCAGCCGTAGCAGGTCGGCCACATCACGTTGTTGATGATGGTGTAGCCGCCTTCGGGAACCGTCGACGCGTAGTCCCAGCTCGACGCCGTGCTCGGCGCCGCGTAGCTCGTCGTATCCGCGAGCGTGTCGCCGGTGTTGCCGTCGTACGAGTAGTCGCCGTAGCTGTCGTAGCCGACGTCGACCGGATCCGAGTATCCGCCGAAGTCGTAGAAGTCATCGGCGCGCGCGCTCGACGACACTCCGATCGCGACGAGCGCGATCACCAAACTCACATATCGTGCCTGATTCATGTCTTACCCTCCGCGGGCAATCTAGGTTGACGATTTGTGAGAAGACAACGCTCGCTCTCGCGCTGGCGTGTCCTCGAAACTCTTTGGCGCGTTGTTCGAACTTCTCGTGGCGAAATGGACCTGCGTGCTGACGATCGAACCTGACGGCGAGAAGTTTCACGGCGCGTGTCCCGACTGCGGCGAGGCCACGCGCAGCGTGTGGGGCTACGTCTCGAAAGACGATCGCGCGCGCGCGGTCTACTACATCCGGTGGACCGACTTTCACCTCGAGCGCGGCGCGCAGCTCGGGATCAGCATCGGCGTGTGGGGTGACGGATCGCTGCCGGTCGAGCGCGTGCTGTTCGGGGTCGAGTGCCGGATCGGCGCGAGTGGGCCGGAGTTCATGCTCGTCGATGCCGAGACCGTGCCGTGGAGCGAGCACGCGTTTCTCGGCATGGGGCTGACCCGAGCGCAGGCGCTGGGCGATGCGCGCAAGGCCGAGGTGTTCGAGATCCTCGACCTCGTCGTCGACGCCGACCCGCGGTTTCGTACGTTCCTCGCAGGCCGGATGCGCGACTAGATCCAGCGCCGGACGCGCTGCTGATACGCGACATAGTCGGCGCCGAAGATCCGCGCCAGCGTCGCTTCCTCGTGCGGAATCACGCGCGCGTTCATCGCCCACAAGGGGAGCGCGAGCGCCGCGAGCGGCCATGCGACGTTCGCGACGAGCGCCGCACCGAGATACGCGGTCGTGAGCCCGAGGTACATCGGGTTCCGCGTGATCCGGAAGGGCCCGGCGGCGACGAGCACGCGCGCTCGGTCGGAGTGCGGCACGATCGTCGTGCGCCGATAGATGAACGACGCGACCGCCGACACGGCGAGCGCGGCCGCGATCGCGATCAACGCGATGCCGACGATCGACATCACGCGCTCGGCCGAGACGGGCACGAGCGGCACGGGGACGACGCGCCCGAGCGCGATGCCGGCGAGGAACGAGCCAACGAACAGCAGAGGAGGCGGGATCAAGAGCCAGGGAGAGCGCATGTGGACCTCTACAGGTTGACTTCCGAATTAAACATAGTAAGACTCTATTGAATCGGCAAGCGCAAACGCAGCTACGACACGTCCTTGCGCCGAGAACGGGCCGCGGAGGCGCAGGCCCGCGTGCTCGATGTCGCGCGTCAGCTGTTCGCGGCGCGCGGGTACGCCGAGACGACGCTGGAGGCGATCGCGACCGAGTCGGAGGTCGCGCTGCCGACGCTCTACGCGAACTTCGGATCGAAGCGTGGGCTGCTGACCCGCCTGCTCGGCCACTTGATCCGGAACGACCCCGGTGCCGCGTCGATCCTCGAGACCGCAGGCGCGCGGGCGGTGTTCGCGGAGGCGGATCCGCGGCGCGCTCTCGCGATCTTCGCGGAGCACATGGCGGAGATCCAGGCGCGGATCGCGACGACCTACGAGGTCATGAAAGGTGCCGCGCGGACCGAGCCGGATCTCGCGGAATCCTTCGCCTCCGCACAGCAAACGCGCCTCGCGATGCTGACGAAGGTCGCCGCGCACGTCGCGGGAGGGCTGCGCGCCGGACTCACGGTGGAGGAGGCAGGCCGCACGATCTGGGTGCTCGCGAGCCCGGAGACCCGTCAGATGCTCGTCACGCACGGTGGCTACACCGCCGATGCCTATCGGGTGTGGCTCGCCGATACGCTCGCCGCCGCGCTCCTCGCGTGACCGTTTCGGACGTGGCGCGTGAGCGCACCGAGCGCGCGTTCTATGGCTTGCGGATCGGAGAACGCGGCCTTGCGACCGCACGCGGCTTGCACGTGGGTGCGGCATGCGCGCCAGGTCGCCGGCGGGACACCTTCGCCACTCCCTTCCGTTCCTGGTCGGCCCGGCGACCCTGATGAGACCGTGGGTGCCGACCGGCATCCGCCACCGGATCTGGCGGCAGCGCGCGCTGCTCGCGTGTCCGGAGCTCACGGCGACGAACCTCGTGCGGTTGCGGCGGGAGATCCTCGCGGGGGTCGACGAACGCAGGCTGCGCGGGTTGCGGCGCGTGCACGAGGGTGGCACCCAGGACGTCGTCGAGCTGTGCGACTACGAGCGCAAGCTCGAGATCGCGGTGATGAACGCGATGCTCGCCGGCCTTCACGAGCGGTCGCGGATGCGGATCCTCGACATCGGCTGCGGCGGTGGCTACTTCGTCGCCGCGTGCCGCCAGCTCGGCCACACCTGCGATGGCACCGAAGTGCCTGCGAGCCGGTTGTCGCCGACGGTCGCGGCTGCATACGCAGATGTCTCGGCCGCGTTGCGGATCGCGCCGATGCTCGAGCTGTGGATCGAGCGGCAGAAGCCGATCGACGGACTCGGCACGTACGACCTGATCACGGCGCACAAGATCTGCTTCAACGGCCACATGCGGCCGAACCCGTGGTCGGCGAGTGATTGGAAGTTCTTCGTCGACGACGTGTCGCGGTTCCTCGCGCCCGGTGGCGAGCTCGTGCTCGAGCTCAACGAGGATGTCGCGCGCTACGGTGGACGGCGCTGGTACACGGCGGAGATCGCCGACTACTTCTCCTCGGTCGGTCACGTCGTGCGCAACCGGGTCCTGGTCGCGAAGCGCTAAGCGCGTTCGAAGATCGAGATGTTCGTGCCGCTGCCCGTGAACGGTGCGCGCTCCCAGTTACTCCAGCGATCGCGCAGGCGCAGGCCCGCGAGCTGCGCCATCAGATCGAGCTCGCTCGGCCAGATGTAGCGGATCTCGACGGGAAACACCTGCATGCCCTGCGGCCCGACGACGATGCGCTGGCTCGTCACCCGCTGTTGCGCCGGATCGTGGTGGGCGACGACGAGATCGAGTCCGCTCGGATCGGCGTGATGGAGCTGGATCCTCGGATTCGCCGAGGCGTAGCGCGCAGGATCGGGAACGAACCCTTCGAACACGAACACGCCACCGCGGGCGAGCCTCGCCACCGCGTTGCGAATGCACGCGACCTGCGCCTCCTGGGTCGTCAATCCGAACAGCGTGCTGAACACGACGTAGACCACCGCGTACTCGCCATCGACCGCGACATCGGTGAAGTCGCCGAGCGTGACCTCGAGGTCGGCGCCGCCCGGCTTCGCGCGCATTCGATCGAGCATCGCGCGCGAGGCTTCGATCCCGTGGACCGTGACGCCGCGCGCTGCGAGCGGAATCGCGACGCGGCCGGTGCCGATGCCGAGCTCGAGCGCCTTACCTCTCCCTGCGAGCTGGGCGAGGACGTCCACCGCCGGAGCAGGATCGAGATGTGTGTGGACGTCGTCATAGATCGCTGCCCAGGTATCGCCGTACGCCGCGGGGTCCGCCATCGCGCACCGATGGTACGGCAAACTGCGGCCGGTACCGTGAGATCGCGATCTCACGCAGGCCTCGAATGCGACCGTGGTCAGATGAAGCTCGTCTTCGCGTTGGTCGCGCTCTCGGGATGCTTGTTCGGCGGCAGCTTCACGGATCACTCGAAGGCAGCGGGCGAGGCGTGCTGTGCCGACAACGATTGCCGCAGCGGTACCTGCTACGGCGGCATCTGCGACGCGGGCTCGTGCAGCAATGGCGATAGCTCGCAGTGCCCGAGCAACTACCAGTGCAAGTACGACTCGGGCGATCCGATCTTCGGGATCGGGGCCGGCTACTTCTGCGCACGCAGCTGTACGGGTGGTTGCCCGGAGCGCTGGGAATGCGCGACGAGTGATCAGACGTGTTATTTCGAAGGCCCGGCGGTCACGGTGACTGCCGACGTCGTCGCGCCGATACCGGGCCAGCAGGTGACGTTCACCGCGACGATGGCGCCGGATCTCGAAGCCACGTTCGCGTGGCGGTTCGAGGATGCGAGCGGCAACCCGGTCGGTACGACCGCGATGGGCGAGACCTGCGCGCAGACGTTCCCTGCGGGCGACTATCGCGCGCTCGTCGACTGGTCGACCCCCGGCTGGGGCAGCACCGAGGCGATCATGGTGCACGTCGAGTAGACCGCAACCGGCGATGTGCAGCCTCGAATCCCAGGTGCGCGCATAGGTCCGCGAACTCACGAGCGTCACCACCGGCACGCGAGTTGCTGCTCGGGCCGGCGATGCGCGTTGCGATCTGTGTCGTCCTGGCTGCGTGCGCGGTTCCCGTCGAATCGAGCGAGACCTCCGCGATCCGTGGCGGGATGACCGACGCCGGCGACCCGGCGGTTGCAGCCCTCAGCGAGCTCGGCCTGTACTCGTATTGCACGGCGACGCTGATCGCGCCGAAGACCGTGCTGACCGCGGGCCACTGCGTGCTGAGCGGCATCGAGGCGGACTTCGGTACCGACGCTAGCAACCCGACCCAGTCGATCGACGTGACGAAGAGCGTCCGCCACCCGATGTACACCGCCGAAGGCAAGCCGTACGACTTCGCATTGATGCAGCTCGCGTCGGCGCCGACGAACATCGCGCCGGTCGCGCTCAACGGGATCGCGCTCGGCGATGGCGACGTCGGTCGCACGATCCGCCACGTCGGTTTCGGCGTCACCGACGACAGCACGAACGCCGGCGGTGGAACGCGGCGCACCGTCAGCTATACGATCAACAAGGTCGACGGCATTCTCGTCTACTCGGGCGCGCAGGGCGAGCAGACGTGTAGCGGTGACTCGGGTGGTCCCGGCCTCGTGATGATCGACAGCGGCGAGGCGATCGCGAGCGTCACGTCGGATGGCCCTGATTGCCAGCTGTCGCAAGATGGCTGGGATGATCGCGTCGATCTCGTCGAGGACTGGATCGTCGCGACGACTTCGATGTGGGACTCGCCGCCGACGTTCGTCACGGGAGCCGGGAGCGGCTCGAGCACGGGTTCTGCGACTGGCAGCGACGGTGGCAGCGATGCGGGCAGCGGCAGCGATGCCACCACGATGAAGTCCGGCGGTTGTTCTGCGACGGGGACGAGCGGCGCTTGGCTCGCGCTCGTCGTTCTGCCGCTCGCGCGCCGGCGTCGCGTCAGCGCTTGATCCGCACGCAGAGCTGATGCGACGCGCGATCGGGCACCGTGATCCGCATGCGATACCAGCCGGAGTAGGGCGCCTTGGTCTCCGCGTCGTGGCCGGGCGAGAGCGGCGCGCTCGCGACCGTGAGCCAATCGTTGCCGAGAAACTGCTCGTCGTGCATCTGGAGCTCGACGATCGTGCCGTTCGGCACGTCGTCGGAGTGGTGATCGACGACCTCGCCGTGACGGAGCGCGACGAGCTCGTAGATCGCGCAGCGACGGTCATCGCACGCCGGCTTGTACTCGAAGCCCTGCTCGGGCTTGTCGCAGGCGAATTCATCGATGCCACGGGCTCGCCCGAGCTCCTCTCCCCACGCGGGCAGGTCGATCGGCGGTTTCTCGGGATGGTCGTACGCGAGGTCAGCGTTGGTCTCGGTCGTCGGCTGGACCGCGCCGAAGATGAACCAGATCGGAGCGAGCAGGAGACACGTCAGCAGCGAGGACCGGATCACGAACTGGCGACGCAACGCGCGGCGCTCGCGTACCCACACGGCGTGCGCCTGATCGACTTCCTTCTCGAGTCGCTTCGCTTGCGCCTTCATCTGGCGGACCCAATCGGGCGGCATCTCGACGAGGTTGTCGGCCTGGCAATACGCGCAGCGCGCGGTCAGCGCACCAGGCTCGGGTGCGAGCGGTGCGGAGCAGCGATGACAGTTCTTCGGGCCACCGGGCCGCGACGGTGGTGCTGCGGCGAGCGCCGCCTGAAGTCCGCCGCGCACGATCCCGCGCTTGCGCGCCCAGCTCGTCAGCGTGAACCCAATCACGAGCGTCGCGAACGGCAGGAAGTAGCCGAGCTGCAGCGTCCTTCCTTCGGTCAGCACGTCGTACGTGTTGACGTGGAAGATGTGGCGGCCGATCCACGGCATCGCGCGCATGCTCGCGGCGAACCCGGCCACGATCCAGAACGCGAAACCGAACATCGAGAACCACGTCGACGAGAACATCGCGAACGCGCGGATCAACAAGGGAGGTGGCGCACCGAGCGCCTTCGCGAGCGCGAGTCCGTCCGGCTTCTTCGCGTTCGCGTTCGCCTCGTCGCGCAGCGCCTGATACGTCGCGGGAATCGGATACGACGCCTTGCAGCTCGGGCACGTTCCACTCGTCCCTGCGCCGAGCGGAACCGGGGCGGAGCATTTGGGACAGAGCAGCGGATCGAGCGCCATCGCTACGACCGTGTGTAAGTGAGCTGCAGCTTGCCCTGCTCGAGCGTGAACGACTTGATAGCGCCGGTCGGTTCGCTGCCGGGGCGAATGCGGATGTGATGGTCGCTGTCGTAGAACGTGCCGCCCGCGCTCGGTAGCAGCTCGAACGTCGGTTGGCCCGCGGGCTTGACCGCGATGCCATCGCGCGACGCGGACACCGTCATCGTCGCGACGTCCTCGATGAACTTCGGTGGCGCGCCCATCTTCATCAACACGGCCTTGCTCGCGTCGTCGAGCGCGAATGTCCCGGCGAAGCGATCGACCAGCGCGCGATCGAGCGGGACCGGTTGTTCCTTGACCTGCGGCGTGAGCTTGCCGCCGAACGTCGCTGCGACGGCGTTCTTCGCGATGCCATCGATGTCGACGCCCTCGACATTCGTCCACGCCACCACGACGACATCTGCGTCGAGCGAGCGCCAGTACGACGTCTGAAACCCATCGATCCCGCCGTTGTGCATGACCACCGGATGGCCTTCGACCTCGTCGGTCATCCAGCCGAACGCGTAGCGATCGAGCCACGGCTTGTACAGCTTCTCGCGCTCCACAGCGTTCAGGATCGTGTCGCCGGAGAGCGCGCGGTGCCACTTCACGAGGTCATTCGCGGTCGAGCGCACCGCGCCCGCGGCGAACGGGAACGACATGTCGATCGCGTGCGCGGCCACGTGTGCGTGATGAGCGAGCTCGTAGCCCTCGGCACGGTCCGCGGCACCGACCGCGTCGCCGACCTCGGTGTGCGCGAGCCCGGCCGGTACGAACAAGTGCGTGCGCAGATAGTCGGCGTACGACATCCCGCTGACCCGCTCGATGATCGCGCCGAGGATGATGTAGCCGCTGTTCGAGTACTGATGCTTCGTCCCCGGTGGGAACTCGAGCGGCTGCATCCAGAACGTCTCGAGCAGGCCGCGCACCGAGATCTTCGCCCCGCGCTTGTCCCACAGCTGCGCGTTCTCGGTGTAGCTCGGGATTCCCGCGGTGTGCGAGAGCAATTGTGCGAGCGTGACGTCCTTGCCGGGACCTGGATAGTCCGGCAGATACGCCGAGACCTTGGCGTCGACCGAGAGCTTGCCGGCTTGCTCGAGTTGGAGGATCGCCGCGGCGGTGAATTGCTTCGTCACCGAGCCGATCCGGAACGACGTGTCGGCGGTCGGCGGGTGCCTCGTCGCCTCGTTCGCGTAGCCGTAGCCCTTCGCGAACAAGATCTGATCGTGCTGCGCGACCAGCAGGAAGCCGCTGAAGTCGGAGACCGCCGCCATGTACGGCGGCACCTGCGCGTTCAGGTTCGCGACGTCGACACCATGATCACCTACAGGGACCGACGGGGCGACTGGAGCCTCAGAACGAGTCTTAGCGGCGCATCCGGCCAATAAGATCGCGGCTGTCACCCACAAACGCTTCGACATGGCGCGGGTGTATCACGCGAAATTTGCCTCAACGAGATCCGAGGCTGGTCGACCCACCCCTACGTGTTGGATGTCGTCGACGTGATCAGCATGGGTAGGTTGGCGAGGGCGTGCCTGAAGCGGCGCGAGGGCACTAGCTGGTTCGTGATGCTACGGCCCCGACCAGCGCGGCCCGCGCCGATGTCGTTCGACACGACCCAGCCGATGTCGATCTGCGCCTAGTCCGGGGCCGCGCAGTAGCGGCGAACGAGCTGGATCAGGTCGCGGAGCGGCACGGGCTTCGTCATGTGGGCATCGACATGGAGCTCTTCCGCCGTTGTCGCGACATCGGTCATGGCAGAGACGATCACGACGGGAATCAGCGCGATCACGGGATCGAGCAGCTGTTCGGCGCGAAACGCCCTGCCGTCCATGTTCGGCATCATGAGGTCGAGCAGCACCAAGGCCCAACGATCCTCCGGATCGCGCAGCTGGGCGAGCGCTTCGTAGCCATCGCGCGCACCGACCGCTTCGTAACCCTCGTCGGTGAGGATCTCGACGATCGTCTCGCGGATCTCGTTGTCGTCGTCGACGATGAGCACGCGCGAGGTCATGACAGCCCCTTCGCGATCGGCAGCTTGATCTCGATCGCGGTGCCGCCATCGCCACGGTTGCTCGCGCGGATCGAGCCACCATGCGCGTTCACGATCTCTCGCGCGACGTAGAGCCCGAGGCCCATGCCGGGATAATTGCGCATGGACGCGGCGCGCTCGAACCGATCGAAGATCCGCTCGAGCTGGTTCTCCGCGATTCCCGGGCCGCGATCCTCGACGAGCAGAACCGCGATATCGCCCTGGCGCTCGAGGTGGATCTCGACCGGCGTCCCAGCCGCGTACTTGAACGCGTTCGACAGCAGATTCGAGAGCACCTGACCCATCCGCAGCGGATCGCAGATCGCGAACAGCCGGGTCTCGCCGGAGACGACGACGACGTTCTTCGCGACGGCCGCGGACTCCTCGAGCCGATCGACGACGTCTCGTACGAGCTCGCCGAGATCGACGCGGCGTACGCTGAGCGTCAACCGACCCTCGGCGATCCGCGAGACGTCGAGCAGCGTCGTGATCAGATCGGCGAGTCGGGTCGCGTTGCGGCGCGCTCGCGCGATCTTCGCGACGAGCTTCGGCTCGAACGCTCCGCTCTGGATGTCGAGGCTCTCGAGCTGGAGCTGGAGCGCGACCAGTGGCGTGCGCAGCTCGTGCGATGCGACCGAGAGGAACTCGTCGCGCAGGCGCAGCGCCTCTTGCGCGCGCACGAGGCTCAAGCGATCGAGCTCGGCCGCGCGGCGCTCCGTGAGGTCGCGCGTGATCTTCGAGAACCCGATGTGGGTGCCACGCGAGTCGCGCAGCGGCGCGATCACGACGTTCGCCCAGAACCGCGTCCCATCCTTGCGGAGGCGCCAGCCCTCTTCCTCGAACTTGCCCTCGGCGAGCGCGATCTCGAGCTCGCGTTCGCACTTTCCAGTCCGGATCTCCTCGTCGAGATAGAACTTCGAGAAGTGCTGACCGAGGATGTCGCTCGCGGCGTAACCCTTGATCCGTTCGGCGCCGGCGTTCCAGCTCGCGACATGTCCCGTCGTATCCAGCATGAAGATCGCGTAGTCGCGGGCGTTCTCGACGAGCAACCGGAACCGAGGATCGTCCGGTTGGTCGCGCGACACTGTTACGTAGTGCGCGGGTGATCCTTCCTGCTCGGGGACGAACTGGATGCTCACCTCGGTCGCGAACCGCGTTCCATCTCTTCGAACCTGCCAGCGCCGAGCTGCGGAACGGCCGTGCGCTCGGGCGTCGGCGAGAAGCGTCTCCGCCGGATCGTCGGCGGCAAACAACATCTGAAGCGGCTTACCGCGCAGCTCGTCACCGGCGTAGCCGTGCAAGGTTTCGGCGGACGCATTCCACGCCTCGATCGCCCCGCGAGCATCGACCACGATGACCGCATCGCGCGCGGCATCGAGGACGGCCTGCAACATCGCTTGGGGCAAGGTGAGATTGTAGCTTCACTCCATATGCCAAGGATTTGCGCTCGCTCGGGTCACACCGCGGCCGCAGTCGTGGCATTCGGGCTCGCCGTGATCAGCGCGCACGGACAGATGGGGCGCGATTGGCTGTACGAAGTTTGCGCGGCCGCGTCATGACAGGCATTCAGCATCGCGAACGAGATCGCGCTCGCAGATTTCTGGAGCATTCCTCGAATCAGTTGTGTGAGCATCCGCGCACCAAATGTCGATGAAGTTGCCGTTCGCGGCGATGCTGCTCTTCACGTTCGCTTGCGGTCCAACGCACAAGACACAAGGCACGCCGGCCGATGGCCACGGCGTCGCGATCGATGCTCCGCCGATTCCGACGGACACCGATAACGGAAGCAACAGCGGCAGCGCGACGTGCGGCCTCACTTCATGCGCCGCGCAGAACGCGATGTGCGGTCCGATCGGCGACGGCTGCGGCGGTCAGCTCGATTGCGGTAGCTGCACCTTGCCCGAGACGTGCGGCGGTGGCGGCACGTTGTTCACGTGCGGTGGCAGCGGCAGCGGTAGCGGCGGCGCGTGTACCCCGCGGACCTGCGCACAAGCGGGCGCGACGTGCGGCGTGGTCTCCGACGGATGCGGCAGCGTGACCGCGAGCTGCGGCACGTGCCCGACGGGCATGACCTGCGGCGCGGGCTCGACGCCGAACTCGTGCGCGACTGGACCCGCGTGCACGACCGGCCTCTGCAACAACCAGATGAACTGCGGCGCGATGCCGAAGACGTCGATCAGCGGCACGATCACGGCGCCGGGTCACGACGACACCGCGACGTGGGGCACGCCCGATCCGATCTATGGCGCGCTCGTCTACGTCCCTAACGGTGGCGCCGCACCTAAGTACGGCGTGCAACCGTTCGCAGCCGGCGTGTCGTGCGACTCGTGCAGCTCGCTCGTCACGGGCAGTCCGCTCGTCAGCGTGACGACCGGCGTCGACGGCAAGTTCAAGATCGACAATGCGCCGTGCGGCACGAACATCCCGCTCGTGATCCAGCTCGGTCGTTGGCGCCGGATGATCACGATTCCGACGGTCGCGTGCTGCATGGACAACCCGCTGACAAACGCGCAGACCCACTTGCCGCGCGATCACACGGGTGTCGCCGGCGATCAGTACAGCGACATCCCGCTGATGGCGTTCAGCACCGGCGACGTCGACACGCTGCACTGCGTGCTCCGCAAGATCGGCATCGCGGATACCGAGTTCTCGAACCCGAGCGGCACCGGCCGCGTGCGCTTCTATAAAGACAACGGTGCGATCATCGACTCGAGCACGCCCGCTGCATCGACGCTGTACGGCACCGCCGCCGAGCTCGACAAGTACGATATGACGCTGTTCGAGTGCATCGGAAGTCGCGCGCCGAAGGCGAGCGCCGATCAACAGCGGCTGATCGATTACGCGAACGCCGGTGGGCGCGTGTTCGCCACCCACTTCGGCTACGTGTGGCTGACGAACAGCACCGGCACCGCGGGCACGAACACCGCGCCGAAGCCGTTCTTCCAGACCGCCGACTGGCTCGTCGACCAGAACTCGGCCGACTCGGCGACCGGCTACGTCGATCAGACGCTGCAGGGCGATGCAGCGACGCAGGCGCGCCGGATCGCATTCGCGACCTGGCTGAAGAATGTTGGCGCGTCGACGACGCTGGGCCGGATCCTCGTCAACGTCGTGCGCGAGGACTTCAACTCGGTCAGCACGTTGCCCGCGACGATGGCTGGCACGCCGGCGCAGCAGTGGCTGTACTCGAGCGGCACGCCGTGGACCGGTCCGCTCCACTACACGTTCGACACGCCGGTCGCGTATGCGCCGGATCCGACACCGACGAAGCAGTGCGGCCGGGTGCTGTACAGCGACTTCCACGTGTCGGATGCGACGTCGGGCGGGATGACGTTCCCGGCCGAGTGCACGAACGGCAAGATGTCGGCGCAGGAGAAGACGCTGGAGTTCATGCTGTTCGACCTCGCGTCGTGCGTCGGTCCGCCTCCGCCCGTGACGTGCACGCCGAAGACGTGCGCCGATTTCGGCTACAGCTGCGGCGAGTCCGGCGACGGTTGCGACGATGGCGTCGTGCTCCAGTGCGGCAGCTGCCCGACCGGCCAGATGTGTGGGGGCGGTGGTGGTGGGCCGGGAGTTTGCGGCGCCGTGTGTACGCCGCAGACGTGCGCTGACGTCCACGCGCAGTGCGGCATCATCGGCGATGGCTGTGGTTCGACCGTCGATTGCGGCCCGTGCCCGAACGGAACGAGCTGCGGCGGCGGCGGCACTGCGAACCAGTGCGGCTCGATCCAGTAGCGCCTTACATTGTTCCGGAAGAACGGCAGCGGCCTGCGTCTCGTGAGGGGACGCCATGGCCGTGATTTCCATTTCCGTCGCGCACTTGACCCCGCAAACGGGCCCATGTGAGCATGCGCTGCCGAGGGTGCGGCGGATGCGCGAGGATCTGGCCGTACACGAGCCGATGTTGCGTGCGACGGCGCGGCACCTGTGCCGGAAGGCGTGGGAGACCGACGATCTCGTGCAAGACACGTTCGAGCGCGCGCTGAAGCACCTCGAGGCCGGCCGGCCGGCGCCGGCCCAGATGCGGCCGTGGCTCGCGTCGATCCTGCGCAACGCGTTCATCGATCGGATCCGGCGCAAGGCCGTGACGTTCGAGCCGATCGAGGATCCGGCGCAGCCCGACGCCGACGAGACCGCGCCGTGGGCCGACGTGACGATCGAGGAGGTCCGCGCGGCGCTCTCGAAGATCGACGAGCATCTCCGGCTCGCGTTCGACCTGCACTATCTGCAGGGGCTGCGCTATCGCGAGGTCGCCAAGCGGCTCGGCATCGCCGACAACACCGTCGCGAGTCGATTGTTTCGCGCGCGCCAAGCACTGCGCGACGAGCTCGCGCGCGGGAGCGACGTACCGGAAGTGGTGGCGAAATGACGGCCGCGTGGAAACCAGAGGAGATCGAGGCGTTCGCCGCAGGCGAGCTCGCCGAGGAGCATCACGAGCGCGTGCTCGCGGCACTCGCAGCGGATCCGAAGGCAGCCGCGGAGCTCGAGCAGTGCTTGCAGGCGAGGGCCGTGGCATACGAGATGGCGGAGCCTGCAAAGCTCACCAGCCTCACAGATGCGCGCGAGCGCAAGTCGCGGCGGTGGATCGCGTTCGCGGTTCCGCTCGTCGCCGCGGCCGCAGCGGTCGTGATCTACCTCGCGGTGAAGAAGCCGGCGACGCATACGCAAGTGGCTGCCGTCGAGGACAAGTTTGCAGCGGCACTGCGTCCGCATCGCGAGCTCCAGCCGCGCCTGTCGTGGCCCGGTGCGGATCGCTATCGCGCGTACGATCCGCCGCGCGCGGCAAGTGGCGATGCCGAAAAGGTGTCGTTCGATCTGCTCGCGGAGCTCGAGCACACCGGCGATCATCGGGCCGTCGCGGCGGCGCAGATCCTCACCGGGAATGTCGCTGCCGCGACGAGCGAGCTCGCGAAAGACCAGTCCGCGGACGCGGCAAGTGATCGTGCGGCGATCGCACTCGCGAAGGGAGATGCCGAGCAGGCGCTCCGCGAAGTGGCGGTCGCATTGGCGAAGGATCCGAAGCATCCCCAGGCGAGCTGGAACCGCGCGCTCGCGTTGCACGCGCTCGGCCTCGATCGCGCGTCGGCTGCGATGTTCGATGCGATCGCCGCGCGAGGTGAGCCCGGTTGGAGTGGCGAAGCGAAGGATCTCGCCGCTGCTCTGCACGCTGAACGCGCGCGTCACGATGCCGCCTGGAACAAGGTCAAAGACGCCGGCACGGCGATGCTCGCCGGTGGTCCGCCACCGATGGATCAGGTGGCCGCGTTCCCGGGCGTGGTGCGACTATACTTCTACGACGCCGTGCGCACGGCAGCGTCGGCGGATCGCGTGCGCGCGCTCCAGCCCCTGGCTGCGTCCCTCGATGCGGCATTCGGCGGCGATGAGTTGACGAAATACGCGGCGCGGATCGAGCAGGAGTCGTTCAGTGTTCGAGGCCCGCTCGCGAATCGTTATGCCGCGCTCGTTCGCGGCGATCTCGATGCAATAGCGACCAGCACCCTGGTGCACGACCTACGCGCCGCACGGGCGAACGACATCTTGCTCGGCGCGTTGCTCCAGGCGAGCCCGACCGATCACGTCGCTCCTGCGGACCTCGCTGAATTCGTGAACCTCGCGGAGGCCACGCACGATCCTTGGTTCGCGCTGCTCGCCGTGCAACAGAAGGGTGAGGTCGCCCTCGAGCGAGGCGAGGTCGCGAGCGCGGAACAGCTACTTCAGGCGGCGACTGATCAGTGCAAGCCGCGCCGGCCGGCCGGCGTTGGTTCCGTGCGCGTCGAGGACCGCCCTGGCATTCCGTATCGGTGCCCGGCGCTCTATCAGCGGCTCGCGGATGCCGAGCTGATGATGTCGCTGCCGGCCGCCGCGATGGACGCGGTGGCCAGCGTGCGCGCGACTGCGGGTGGAGTCGTCACGCTCGAAGATCGTGCGCTGGAATCGGCGGCCCTCGGCGCGACGTTGCGCGACGATATCGCAGGTAGCGGAGGTGCCGTCGCCCTCGCGTACGTCGACGAGCTCCAGCTCTCCGAGATGCCGTGCGAGAACGTCGCGATCGCGCGAGATGCCGTTGCGACGACGCTGGTCAACCAGAATCGGCTCGCTGCTGCGCGCGCGCTGCTCGCAGGTGCGCCGGCGTGTAGCGAGCCTCGCTCGCTCCATCGCATCTTGGTCGCGGTCGAGCTCGCGCTTCCTGCCGAGCGCGCGGCGCTGCATGCGCGTTTGGAGTCTCTACGTGCGTCTGCGAGCGCTGGCGAGCTAGCTCTGATCGATCACCTCGAGGGGCGACTCGCGCTTTCACACGATCCTGCTGCCGGGCGCGAGCTACTGCGCAAGGCGATCGCGACCACCGCGCGGGATCCGTCAGCGCTCAAGGCACGTGCATACAGCTTCTCGCTGCTCGTCGAGGACGCGGGTAACCGCGGTGCGTGGAGTGAAGCATTCGCGCTACTCGGCGAGGAACGCGGCGTCGCCACACCCGCGACCTGCGCCGTCGGAGTCGCAGAAGAGACGGCCACCGTGTTTGTCGCGCGCGCCGCGGATGGTGCGATCACGGGTGCGCTCGCGCCACGGGCTGTCGGCGAGCCGCTCGGTCTCGCGAAGGTTCCGAGCGGTCTCGTCGCGTCGCTCGCCGGATGCTCGACCGTCGACGTGTTGGCACGGCAACCGTATTACGGTGCGCCCGAGTTGCTTCCCGCGACCCTCGCTTGGCGGTATCGCAGCGGTCCTGAGACGCCGTTGCCGCCGGCGAGTGCCGGCCTCGTGATGATCGCGAATCTCCCGACGCCACCCGAGCTTCACCTCGCGCCACTGGCGCCGGTGACGCCGCCTGCCGATGCCACCGTGCTCGAGGGTGCCGACGCGACTCCCGCGAGAGCGCTGGCCGCGATGTCGAACGCAGGATTCATCGAGATCCACGCGCACGGGCTCACGGATGTGGGCGACGATGCGGCGGTGTTGGTGTTGGCGCCAGGCGGTACCGGTGGCTATGCGCTCGCCTCGTCGGCGATCGCGGCGACACCTCTGCGCGCGCACCCGATCGTCGCGATCGCGGCGTGTGGAGCAGGCGCGACCGGTCACGCGTTCCAGACTACGTGGGGCCTCGTCGATGCATTCCGCGCTGCAGGTGCGAATGCGGTGATCGCGTCGCCCGATCCGATCGCCGATGCCGATGCACCCAAGTTCTTCGCTCGAGTGCGAACCCGGATTGCCGCGGGCGCGGATCCGAGCGTCGCGGTCCGCGACGAGCGCGCAGGCTGGACCGAAGCCGCTCAGCGACGGTGGATCGATCGTCTTGTCGTTTTCCAATAAACCCCAAGGAGAGTGAACGTGCACGACATCGAACGGTATGGGATCGGGAAGTCAGAGCTCGCAGCCTGGCGCAATGCGAAACACGCGACCTTGTTGTTTTCACCTCGTGGTGAGGTCGTGATGCTCACGCTGCTCGCCGATGATCTGTTGATCGGACGGGTCACGATCAGCGCCGGGCAATTCGGAGAGGCGCTCGCGATCCACGGCCAGTACTGGCACGCGGGCCCCGGGGGCACTAAGCCGCAAGAGCACTCGTTCGTGACGGCGATGGGCATCGCGGGCCAAGGCGTGGATGTTCCGATCGGGCCGCACCCCGGGCCGAAGGGCTTCCCAGGCGAGAACTACCTGTTGCACCAGCTCGCGAAGTCGGTGATCGCGATCGCGAACGTGTCCGCGATCTAGAGCGGGCACGGACCGTTGAGCGACCACGCGATCGGCACCTTGGCGCAGCTCTTCTTGTAGCCGAGGTCCGCGCACGACTTGCCCTCGGCGAACGACTTGCGTTTCGCCGAGGCAAGGTCGGTCACCGCCGGCTGCATGTCGTCCTTGCATTCGGCATCCGTCACGACGGTACATGCGCCGCCTTTGGTGCCCATGTCGTCGTACTCGACGACGCACGCACCGGGCGACGACTTCTTGCCGCCGCACGCAGCCAGGATCAGGAACAGCGCTACGAGATGTTTCATGGCGCGTCCCACGAGCAAGGCCTGTTCCGCTGCAAACACCGCGAAATCAGGTCACCGGCATGCGTCTGCAACGGATGCACCCGCGTTGCATGCACTCGTCAGCGGCGGCGCGACGTCAACCGCCAGCCATCGCGCGTGCGGTCGCTCGTCGTCGTGCTCACCGAATTGGTCAACGCATCCGCGGGGCTTTTCTTCGCGCGCGGCTCCCGGCCGGGCATGTCGGCGCCGTAATAGAAGCGCTGCATCACCCAGATCCAGAACGCCGGGCGATACATGAAGAGGTCCGCCATCAGCGAGACCTGCGCCTCGTTGTCCCAGAACAGCCGCTGCGGTGCGCCTTCTTTTCTGCGCAACTTGAGCACGTCGTTCGATACCGGGCAGCGCGTGATGCAGGCGCGGCACATGTGGTCGCGGCGCGGTCCGAAGTAGTCGCCCGCGATCAACCGATCGCACGACGCCGCCTTGTTCATCGTGTAGTTGTCGAACGCGCCGACGGGACACGCCTCGACGCACAGGTTGCAGGTCGTGCAATCCGCGAGCTTCCACTCGCGATCGACGGGCGTCGGATCGTAGCGATCGACTGGCGCGCCGAGGAACACGACGCCGAGCTTGCAGTTGAAGCCGAACTTCCTCGAGAACAACAGCGCGTTCTTGCCGATGACGCCGAGCCCGGCGGCGGCGACGAACTCCTTCAGCACGATCGGGATACCGGCCTGGGCCTCGCCCATCGCGACCTCGCCGTACTGCGCGTTGAGCTTCGCCGCGATGTCGGCGCCCATCGTCTCGACGAAGTAGTCGGCCGCGACGTCGCTGTACAGCACGAACACGAGCACCGCCTCGCTCGTCTCGGCGCGATGGGTCAGGCGCAGCTTGCCGACCAGGTGCGTGCCGCGCCGCTCGATCGGTCCGTCGGGCAAGCGCGCGCGGAGCTCGTCGCCTTTCATCACGACCGCCTCGTACGGCACGCCCGGCGGCGCGGAGTCGCGCACCGCTGCATCGAGCGCATCGCGCGAGATCACGATGTCGTGCCGGGCGAGCGCGCGCAGCTTCGCGACCGCCGCTTCGTACTCGCGCTTCATCCAGGGCGTGGCGAGCGAGCGCGCGGCCTTCCAGCTCTCGAGCCATGCGCGATCGACCGCCTTCGCCTTCAGGCGGTCCAGCCGGTCGCGCAGCGCGTCTAGCATTCCCGAAGGGTAGCTGCTTCCCGCATCTCTGCCCACGCGCCGCGTGCAACACACCATCGCGGCGCGTTCGGTGATACGACCACGCCCGTGAAGCTCCTCGCCGCGTTCGTCGCTGTTGCCGCCTGCGGAAGCAATCCCACCCCGGTCGCGGAGGTCCACTCGGCGCCACCGGCCCCCGCGCCTGCGCCGGTCGTCATCGCACCTACGATGATTCCCGGCCCCGCAGCGCACATCACGGTCGCCTCGATCGCGGATGCGAAGGCCAAGCTGGTCGCGAAGTACGGCGCGCACGACAACATCTCGCGCGGCGTCGATCAGGTCGCTTCGCTGTGGCGGACGAGCGATGGCGATCTCGCCGAGTTCTGCCTCGCGCAATACGCGGCGGACGCGAAGACGCGCGATGCACTGTTCGCGCGGATGGAGGCGATGTTCGAGCAGATCCGTGGCAGCGATACGGAGATCAATCGCGCCGCGCGGTGGAACAGCGAGGTCGATACCGGGCCGATGCTCGGCGTCGAGGAGCTGCTCGCGACGTACGACCCGGCGACGCACGTGATCGACGACCTCTTCACATCGAAGGTCGCGTTCGCGGTGCTGCTCAACTTTCCGCTGACGACGCTCGCGGATCGGATCCGCGAAGGCGCGCATTACTCGCGCCGCGAATGGGCCGAGGTTCGGCTCGCGAGCAAGTTCGAGGCGCGCGTGCCGGGCGAGCTCGAGCAGGCGGCGAGTGCGGCGGGTGCGAACGCGGATCGCTACGTCGCGGGCTACAACATCTGGATGCACCACGTCCTCGGCGAGGGCGGCGTGCGGCAGTTTCCGTCGGGAAAGCGCTTGATCAGCCACTGGAACCTCCGCGACGAGCTCAAGGCGAACTACGCCGACAAGGACGGCCTCGCGAAGCAGCGCACGATCGCGAAGGTGATGGAGCGGATCGTGACGCAAACGATTCCTGCGTCTGTGATCGACAACCCGACGGTCGACTGGGATCCGGTGACGAACAAGGTCACGGCCGCGCCGGCGAACGAAGTCGAGGCGGATGCGCCGAAGGATCGTCTTGCGCCGAGCGAGACCCGCGAGGCCGACAAGCGGTTCGAGCTCGTGCTCGCGCACTTTCACGCGGCGCGCGCGATCGATCCGTACTCGCCGGTCGCTCCGACGTATCTCGATCGCGCGTTCGAAGGTGCGGAGCTGCCCGAGGCGCGCGTGCGCGGCATGCTCGTCGAGATCCTCGAGTCGCCGCTCGGTGCGGATGTCGCGAAGGAGATCCAGACCAAGCTCGGCCGGCCGCTCGAGCCGCAGGATCTGTGGTTCCCGCTCGCCGCACCGGCGACCGCCGAGGCCGAGCTCGATGCGCTGACCCGCAAGAAGTATCCGAGCGCGGATGCGTTCGCGAAGGACATCCCGCGGATCCTGCGCGACCTCGGGTTCGCGCCGGCGCGCGCGACGTATCTCGCGGAGCACATCCAGGTCGATCCGTCGCGCGGCGCCGGCCACGCGATGGAAGCCGATCGCCGCGGCGACAAGGCGCACCTGCGCACGCGCGTCGAGGCGCACGGCATGGACTACAAGGGCTACAACATCGCGGTCCACGAGCTCGGTCACAACATCGAGCAGACGTTCTCGCTCTACGACATCGACCACACGCTGCTCCAGGGCGTGCCGAACATCGCGTTCACCGAAGCGCTCGCGTTCCTGTTCCAGGCGCGCGATCGCGATTTGCTCGGTCGGCCACGCGCACGCGGCGAAGCGGATCGCTTGAGGATCCTCGATGCGTTCTGGAGCACGCGCGAGATCGCGGGCTCGGCGCTCGTCGAGATCGACGTCTGGCACTGGCTCTACGCGCATCCCGATGCGACGGCGACCCAGCTCCGCGATGCGACCGTCGCGACGGCGCACGACGTCTGGAACAAGTACTACGCGCCGCTGCTCGGCGGCAAAGACATCGCGCTGCTCGGCATCTACAGCCACACGATCGCCGAGCCGCTGTACCTGTTCAACTACGTGCTCGGTAAGTTGATCGCGTTCCAGGTCGAGCAGCATCTCGAAGGCAAAGACAAGGCGACGTTCGGCAAGGAGTTCGAGCGCGTCGCGCGCCTCGGGCGGATCTCGCCGGACCTCTGGATGGAGCAAGCGACCGGCAAGCCGGTCGGCACCGCGTCGATGCTCGAGGCGACGAAGCGCGCGTCAGACCAGCGGCCAGCGCATCCATGACACCGCGCGCGCGGCGGGCGTAGCTTTCGCTCGCGCCGTGCGATACGCGGTCCGTGCATTCGTCGTCATGTCGGCGAGGTCGTCGCGATCGATGCCGATGCCGTGACGCGCGCGCTCGAGGATCGTGGCGCAGCGCTCGAGCCCGGCGACGTCGACGCGCTTCGCGAACGCCGTCGGCGATTCGTGCGAGCTCGTTCGCCAACCCGCATCGCGAAGGCCGACGAGCGCGAGTTGCCACGCATTCGAGACGCGTTGCGCGACCGTCTCGTTCCAGAACGGCTGGGCGAAGTGGCGCAGCGCGATCGCGCGGCGCACCGGGCGCAACACGAGCGCGACGAGCTGGATCATCAACAGCGACGCGGTGAGGATCGCGGCCCATTGCAACACGAGCGCGGTCGCGTGCGACGGTGCGTGGAGCTGCGGCGCCGGCCCTGGGGCGACCTCGGGGCGCGGTGTGTTCGCGGTCGGCGGCGGCAGCTTGCGCTCCGGCGGAGGCGTGACCTTGCGCGGGAGCTCCGGCGGCTGCGCGACGGGCGCGGGCGGCGGCGGTGGTGGCGTCGGCACGACCGCAGGCTGTGGCGGCGGCGGAACGGGCGCGACGTGTTGCGGGCGAGGCGCCGGCGGCACCGGCTTCGGCATGACCGGCGGATCGGAGACCACGGGCGCGGGCGGCACGTATCCGTGCTGGACGTTCGGCTCTTGCGATGGCGTCACGAGCGTCGGGTGTCCGCCTGCCTGCGTCGCGTAGCTCCCGCCGTCGAACGCGAGCGGCACGTCCGGCGCGTACGGCCGGTTGTAGTCGGGCCGGTAGACACCGTCGTGGTAGCTGCCGAAGATCGGATCGCTCTCGCCGACGATCTCGCCGCCGACGTTGTCGAGGCAGACCTTGCAGCCAGTCTCGATCACCGGGTCGCCGACTTGTTCGTGGCCGCGGCCGAGATCGAAGTACTCCTTCGTTCGTGCGCGGGTCGTCGGTGCGGCCGCGTGCTTCGGGCAGCACGGCAAACCGATCGTCGGATCGGCCATGGCGATCGTGACCTGACCGCCATCGAACGTCTCGGTCTGCCACAGCCGCGGCGCGAGCCACATCGTCGCCGCGAAGCCGAGCGCACTCACGATCACCGCCCACACGATCCGCGGCAACCGCGCACCGGCGCCGTCGTGGAGCGTGACGGCTGGCTCGATCGTCGCGAGCGGGGAGGGCGATACGGTCGTCCACAGCGCGATCCGGCGCTCTTCGCGCACGCGCAGGAATACGAGGAACATCACCGCGAGCCCGCCGAGCAGTACGAGTCCACCGGTATCGGGCAGCGCAGATGCGTTCGTGCCGTCGAGGATCGTCAGCATCCACAGCACGGCGGGGAACCAGAACGCGACGAGCGACGTGCGATCGCCGAGGCACCAGAAGCCGCACAGCGTCGCCGGTACGTACGCCATCCACACGGCGCGCTGGCCCATCGTGTCGGGCAACTGCGGGATCCACACGAGGCCGGTCGCGACGACCAACCAGATCACGAGCCACACGCGAATCCCGCGCAGCGCGAGGACCTGACCGAGCACGGTGCCGGCGATCGCACCGACCCACACCGGCGCGAGGACGTCGAGCGCCTCGCTGCGGACCGTCGTGTACAGCGCCATGCCGAACGCGAGGAGCGCCCAGTAGACGACGAGGACCTTGATCGTGGAGGTCTTCACGGAATCATCTCCAGCTCGGCGCGACCCTCGTGCGGCCGCGCGACGTGATCACCCGAGAACCGCGACCAATCGATCCAGCACATCACCTGGCTGAACACCGCGCGGTCTTGCCAGCGGGTGATCGCGCGGTCGCGTTCGCGCTCGCGCCGTTCGCGGCGATTCTCCGGCGAGCCGATCGGGTACGCGTAGCGCGTCGCCTTTTCGGTCGGCAGCGCACCCTCGTGCGTCGTCCACGCGACCTCGGGAACGACGACCCAGCCGGTCTGAGCCTTGTCACCGGCGGTGCGCCGCGGTCGCGCCGAGATGATCACGTGCTTGTCGCGGCGATCGCCGACGACTTGCTCGATCGGGAGCGCGGCCTGCCACTCGATCTTCGCGCCGAACCGCATCGCAGCTTGCGCCGAGCGCGGATGCATCGGCCGCTCCTGGACCTTGCCGTCGACGGCGGCGACGAGCGTGACGCGCGTGCCCTGCGCCGCGAGCGCCTTCGCGATGCCGAGCCACACGCGGACGAGCACGTCGAGCATCTCGTCGGGTGCGCGGCAGGTCAGCGCTTCGGTCCCGAACAGCTCGTTGTCGAGGACGAGCCGCACCGTCGGATCGGCGGGCGGGATTTCATCCGGCAGGCGGACGATCAATTGATCCTGCTGGAGCGAGCGCACCCAGTGGATCCGGCGCGCGTCGTCGCCGGGGGTATATGCGCGGATCCGGAACGTGCCTTCGGTCGGCATCTTGTGCGCCGGCTTCGCGTTCGCATCGTCGCCGCCTTCGCCGAGCAGCGACTTCGCGCCGTCGACCCCGAGCTGGCGCGGTAGCACCGCGAGCTCGCACGTGCCGCGATGGATCACCGCGGTGCGGGTCAGGCCGAGCACGTCGCCGAACCACAGCGCGAGCGGCGGAACTTCGCGCTCGCCGCGCAGCGCCGGGCCGAGCTCCGCGCGCAGCACGACTTCGCCGGAAGGGCCACCGTCGACGACGTAGCGCGACATCGCGCCGTGGCGTTGCGCGCGCCCCTGGACGAACAACCGCATGCCGGGCGGAATCGCCAGATCGCGAAGCGTGATCTCCTCGCGTAGCGGATCGCCTTCGGTCGCGATCGCGGGAAGTACCGTGCGGAGCACTTGCGCGCGCTGCCACGGGCCATCGCCAGCAGCGACGAGGATCGTCCAGAGCGCCGCGATCGACACCGTGCCGACGCCGAGCACGCCGACCACACCGAGGCTCGCCCAGCCGGTCCACGATGCGGCGACGAGCGCGACGAGCCCGAACCACATCATCGCGGCGCCGCTCGAGGTCAAGACGTCGATCCGGTCCCACGGCGATGCCGCATCGCGCGAGCGAAAGTGGGCGTGCAGCGCGATCACGAACCGCACGAGCAGCGCGGACGCGACGACGAGCCACAGCACCGACAGCGCGATGCCGGTCGCGAACGAGATCCTCCCGGCTCCGCGCTCCGAGGCGACGAGCGGCACGATCAACGAGGGCGCGAGCAGCGCGAGCAAGCGCCACGTGCGCGGAGCGATGATCTTCGTCATCGCGCCCCCGCGATCGCGACGGCGCGCAGGCGTTCACGCACCGTCGCTGCATCGGTCCACATCCGATGGCGCAGGACATCCGGCGCGACATCGAGCAGGTCCTCGATCGTCACGAACTCGCGGCCGGCGAGCATCGCGCGCGCTTGCGCCGCCCGCACCCACGCGAGCGTCGCGCGCGGACTGATCGTCGCGCCTTCTTCGCTCGTGCGACGGAGCTTGGTGATGTAGTCGACGACGGTGCGCTTGAGCTCCGGCGTGACGTGGATGTACGGCACGGTGTCGCGCCACAGCACGAGGTCGCCGGCGCTGATCACCGGCTGGACCGACGCGAGCGGCGGCGTGACGCCGAGGTGATAGTCGAGGACCTTCACCTCGTCCTCGGGAGTCGGATAGCCGATCTCGAGCATGATCATGAACCGATCGATCTGCGCGGCGGGCAGCGCATAGGTGCCCTGGTGATCGAGCGGGTTCATCGTCGCGAGCACCTGGAACGGCTCGCCGAGCGAGTGGGTGACGCCGTCGATCGTGACCGAGCGCTCTTCCATCACCTCGAGCAGCGCCGACTGGGTCTTCGGGGTCGCGCGGTTGATCTCGTCCGCGAGCAGGATGTGCGTGAAGATCGGGCCGGGGCGAAATCGGAACTCGCGGTCCTTCACGTCGAAGACGTTCGTGCCGGTGATGTCCATCGGCAGGAGATCCGGCGTGAATTGGATCCGCCCGAAGTTCGTATGGATCGCCGCGGCGATCGCCTTGCACAGCTGGGTCTTGCCGACGCCGGGAACGTCGACGAGCAACACGTGACCGCGCGCGGCCATCGCGGTGAGCACGCGCTCGATCACGTCGCGCTTGCCGACGATCACCGACTCGACGGCTTGCACGACCGCCTGGTACTGCGCGCGGATCCGCTCGACCCGGATCCGCAGCGGCGAACGCTCGACCGGCGCGACCTGCGGTGCGACCTCTTCACTGCGATACGGCGACTGCGTCATCGGGGTCTCCTCGTCCTCTGGCCCTGCGTCGCGGTGGTGCCGCGGCACGTTGCCGATCAACCAGCGCAACACGGCGGGGCCGGTACGCGGTGCAACTTCATCTTCGGTCGTTTGATGCCAGAGCTGCGCGTAGGCATCCGCGAGCCGGCGACGAATCGGTTCGTCGCCCGCGAGCGCGTACAGGAGCTCGGCCACCGCGGTGCGGCTCTCGATCGG
>Ga0105245_10000042_pt1 | contig 140677 bp, 125 predicted proteins | sample KBSM54metaG_FD_81523 | JGI IMG/M metagenome (GOLD analysis project Ga0105245, IMG submission 81523) | Miscanthus rhizosphere microbial communities from Kellogg Biological Station, Michigan, USA - KBS M5-4 metaG | ecosystem: Host-associated > Plants > Roots > Rhizosphere > Soil | place... | reverse complement strand
TGTCGTACGTCGGCGGGCAGACCAGCGCTGTGCCGTCGACCTGCTTGATGCTCCAGCTCGCGGTGATGTGTGCGGTGTCTCCTCCGCCGCCGCCACCGCTACCGCTGCCGCTTCCACCGCCGCCACCTCCACCACCGCCGCCGCCACCGCCACCGCCACCACCACCGCCACCATCACCGGTGTTGTTCGTGGCGCAGGCCGACGCGATGACAAGACACAGAACAGCTAGTTTCTTCATCGGTTCTCCTTAGGTGATCGATTAGAGGTGATGAAGATCGACGACGCAAGGCGCAGGATGCCTCGCGCATTTCTTAGAGCTGGATGAATGGACCTGGAGCGCGATCAGTGCTTGCACCGATCGGCGACGACGTTACTCCCGGTGAAGAAGTAGCTCTTGCCGTCGTGGGTCGAAAACCATGATGCGTGGAGCGCCGCGTGATCGATGGTGAAGATCGCCATCAAACCGTGAATTCGTCCGGCCGCCGCGAACGCGAAGCTGTGGTCCTTCGTCGAGAACATCACGGGGCGTGCGATCCGCGCTCGAGTCGCTTCCGCAGCATCGCGGCCGAGCTCGCGCACGACCTCGAGCCCGTGATCTGCCGTTGCGGTGAACGTCCAGGTTTCCTTGTCGCCGCGCACGCGCCAGCAGCCCGCGAGCGTCGTGGTCGCGTCGTCGGGGAGGCGTCGGGTGACGTCCGGATCGGCCGCGGCGGTTCCGGTGACGAACAAGACCGCGAGCGCGACACGCACGCGTCGAGCATGACACGAGGTCAGTCGCGGTCCACGTAGATCCGAACCGAGCGCATCGGGTAGCGCTCGTGGAGCGGCACCAGCATGCGCACGATCATGCGGTGGAGATCGCGCGCGACGACGGCGCCGTTCGGGCCACCATTGAAGGAGAACTTCGAGTCGCCGGCGCGATACGTCTTGTGGGTGAACGGCGAGCCGAGTCCGTCGAGCAACTTGCCCATGAAATCGGCCGGCGGTCGCTCACCGATGGCGTGGAGTGCGATCACGACATCGAAGTACTCATCACTGGAGCCGGTTTGGTTCGCGATCGGATCGAGACTCGGCGTGCCCGAGCCGAGCTTGGCCAGCCATTTCTCGCGCCCGACGACGTCGAGATAGCCCTCGACCGCGAACGGGAGTCCGGCGATCCACTGCTTCGTCTCCTCGACTCGCGCGTAGCCGGCCTGGGTCGCGATCCGCTTCATCACGAACGGCAGCGCGACGAAGAGCGCGACGCCCGCGATGCACGCGATCAGGCCGAGCTTGTACGCGTGGAGCTCGTTCGCGGGATGTTGCTCTTCGAGCGACCACGCGAACGCGATGCCCAGGATTCCACCGACCACCAACACGAGCACCGCCGCGACCTTGCTGGCCACCCACCAGTTGCGCAGGCGAGACAGGCTGAGCGCGGCGATCGCCTGCGACGAGGAATGAGGCTTCGCCGGTGCGTCGTGTCGCTCGGCGCGCTCTTCCGCGTTCTGACGCTCGGCGCCTTTGCGTGCGAGGTCGTCGAGCTCGCTCATTTGAAGAGATCCATGAGGATCGCGACCTCCACGGTCATCGCCGCCTTGAGCGTCGGCTCTCGCTCCGGCGCCCACTGTTGCGAATGCAGTCCCGGCAACGGCACGCCGCTCCGCTTCGACTCCGCCAGCTTCGCGGGATCGACCGCGCCGACGTGAAGCAGCACGGCGTGGATGCCCGCGAGGCCGTATTGCGAGAAGTCCTCTCCTCCCATCAGCGCCGGCATCTCGACGACGCGATCGGCGCCCATAGCAGCGCTCGCGATCGCGACCACCCGCTTGGTCAGCTCCGGATCGTTGTAGACCGCGTCGGTGTGCGACTTGGTCTCGATCAGCGGCTCGCGCGGTGCGTTCGCAGCCGCCGCTTCGCCCTTCGCTTGTCGCGCGATCGCGTCGAGCAGCTTCTGGTGAACCTCTGGCGTGAGCGAGCGCACCGTGATCTGGAGCTTCACCTGCTCGGGGATGATGTTCGAGGCGGTGCCGCCGTGGATACTGCCGACCGTGATCACCGCCGGATCGGCCGGATCGTTCTCGCGCGATACGATCGTCTGCAGCGCGAGGATGATCCGCGCCGCGATCACGATCGGATCGATCGTGGCCTGCGGAAACGCGCCGTGGCCGCCCTTTCCGAACACGGTCATGTCGAGCCCGGTCGATGCGGCGCGAAAATAGCCCGCGTGAAAACCGATCACACCGGCCGGTAGCGACGCCTCGTCGTGCATACCGAGCGCGAAATCCGGCTTCGGGAACCGGGTGAACAGGCCGTCCTTGATCATCGCCTTCGCGCCGCCGACGATCTCCTCCGCGGGCTGACCGACGAGCACGAGCGTGCCGTGCCAGCGATCCCGGTTCTTCACCATCAGCGCGGCGGTGCCCGCCCACGCGGCCATGTGCAGATCGTGGCCGCACATGTGCGAGACCGAAACCGTGTCGCCGGTGTCGGTCTTCGTCTTCACGGTGCTCGCGAACGCCAGCCCGGTCTTCTCCTCGATCGGCAGCGCATCGAGCTCGGTGCGCAGCATCACGACCGGCCCCGCGCCGTTCTTCAGGATCGCGACGACGCCGGTGCCACCGACGCCCGTCGTGACCGTGAAGCCGAGCGCCTTCATGCGCGCCGCGAGGGTCGATGCCGTGCGCTTCTCGTGAAACGCGAGCTCGGGATTGCGATGCAGATCGACGTAGAGCTTGTCGACGTCGGGATAGATCGCGTCGACCTGCTTGTCCGCGCGCGCCGAGGCGGCGACCAGCGCGGTGAGAATCAACCCATTCACGACTGCACCCATGCAGTCAGGGTAGCCGAGTCTCGGGCACGACGTAGATTTCGAAGTCGTCCTCGGCGCCGGGGGCCAGCCGATGCCGATCGCGGAGAACGCTGCGCAGCTCTGTCTCGATCCGGGCCGTGTCACCGCGCGACTCCGGATCGATCAGCATACGCCCGTGAAAGTCGCGTCCCCCGCCGAGCTTGGCGGTGAAGACCAGCGCCGGAATGATCAGGGTGTCGTCGAGGTCCTGGCCCGACGATGCGATGCCTCGTGATGCGAGGACACCGACGACCGTGTACGGCCGCTGATCGATCCGGATCGTTTCACCGACGGCATTGTGGTTCGGGCCGAACAGCTGGGTCGCGACGGTGCTTCCCAACACCGCCACCTTCTTGTCGGGGCCCGGCGAGCCTTCGTACAGCTCGCCGGCGCTCGCATGCATCGACCAGATCCGGAAGTAGTCCTCGGTCGCTCCGATGACCTCGGTATTCCAGTTGGCCTCTTCCGCGGCGACCTGCGCCTTCGCGCGTAGATACGGCGCCGCGATCCGGATCCCCGAGACCTCGGTCTTGATCGCCTCGACGTCGGCCCAGGTGAGTGACGAGCGATCGCTGTAGCCAGCGTTGCCCTTCACCACGAGCGTGAACGGGACCGTCTCGACCTTGGGAGCCTTGTGGGTGAGCGACCATGCGCCCGCGGCACCGATGACGAGCGCAGCCGCGACGATGGCCACCCACAGCGTTTTCGTTCGATCGCGGGTGAGCCGCACGGCGAGATGCCCGAGCGCCGATCCCACGCACGCAGCGACCAGGATCTGCCACCACGGCGCGTGAAACTCGGTCGCCACGAACAGCGGCGTGACCACCGCGAGCATCACCAGCACCCGAAGGACGAACGCCACGGTTGGCGAGCGTAAACGCGGCGATGCTACTTAGAACTTCCAACCGAACGTGATGCCACCGTACGGGAGCCCGTCCTTTAGCTCGGCCTGATACGCGTCCGCGACATGCTCGTGCGCGACGATCTTGCCGCCGCCGAGGAAGCCGCGCACGAACGGCCCGCTCTTCCCCGAGATCTCGAGCCCGACCTCGCCGTTCGCGAACAGCGACAGGACGTGTGGCGCGTTCTCGTCGGCGAATGCCGAAATGTTGTTGAAGCGGCCCACTGAAAGCCCGGCCCCTGCCGACAGCGTGATCGGTCCGCGCCGCATACGCAGGCGTGGCATCACCGAAGCCTGGGGGCCGACGCGGACGAGGCCGACGCCGGTACCGAACCCGACCTCGAAGTTCGGGTGGAACACCTGGGTGTACTCGACGCCGAGCTCTCCGACCGGCGTGAACAGGCCGACGGTCGCGCCGATCCGCGACGGTTCGGGATCCGCGTGTACCGCGGCAGACAGGGACAGAACGACCAGCACCACGAGCATTCGCATGAGCAGCTGCCGCTAAAGCATGGCTCGTGCCGGGCGCTATGTAGCTTGTTCTGCGTGGACGGGTGTCAACGGTTCACCTTCGAAGGTCAAGACTTGAACCGAGCAACCGCGGCGAGCAACGCCTGCAGAGTCTGGAGCCAGTCGATCTTGGCGAACTGGCCCGTCAGCCGCACGCGGGTGCCATCGCTGGCGATCGCGATCGCCTCGACGACACTCGCGAGGTTCGGATCGAGCGCGACGAGCTCGTGCTTGCGCCGTTCGAGTGCGCTCGCGAGCAGCGTCGCATCCCCGACTCGCTCGAGCTCGAGGTCGAGCGAGATATGGAACGGCGGCGTGAAATGAATCGCCCCGACGAGCGCCGCGACATGGCCGGAGAGCTTCACGCCCACCACGTCGAGCACGTCGGCGATGTACGGCGCGTCGTGCGGGAACCGCGCCGCGGCCCAGACCTCGCCGCCTGCACGCGCCCGCGCGATCAGCGGTCCGAGCGTCCGATCGTTCGTGATCGGTTCGAACGGCGTCGCCAGCATGCGCTCGATGATCGACGGTGTCGCCGCGACGAACACGCCATCGTCGGAGACGAGGAAGCCGAACGCGTCGGCCTTCTTCGTCACCAGCACGTCGTGCCCGGCGATCGTCGAGTGCTCGGTTCCTTCCTGATTCGCGTAGCCTTTCGCGAGGCAGTCGAGCATCGCATCCGGCTGGAACACGCCGCGCCCGAGGAAGCCGTAGCGCTCGTGATCGTAGACCGCAAACGCAGCGTGGTTCGTCGGCATCTGACAACCGCCCTTGCCGTTGTCCACGACGCCGGCTCGCGCCTTCGCTTCGGCCGCGCGTTGCGACGCGGACTGCGACGTATCGATGTCGAGCGAGACGACGAGCCACGCGCCCGCCGGCAGGAGCTCGACCGCGGGCTTCGTCGAATCGCGCCAGCGCGCGGGCTCTGGTCCTCGCGAGTGCCAGCACGCGGACAGGGCGAGAACCAGAATCCCCAGCTTCATGGCCTCGCGACTTTGCAAGTGCATCGCCAACGCCGGTTCCGTCGAGGACTCCGCGAGTTGAAATACGCGGAGAGAACACGGGATTACACCGAGCGTGAAACGGTCGATTTCGTGCGACCAGAGGTGCGTTCGCGGCTCGGGTCGCGCGAGGCTAGCGCGGTGCATCTGAGGAACACGTACTCGCGCTCGCTCGAAGCCTTCGTCCCACTCACGCCGGGTCGGGTGACGATGTACACGTGCGGGCCGACGGTTTACTCGTTCGCGCACATCGGCAACTTCCGCAGCTTCCTGTTCGCCGACGTACTTCGTCGCGTGCTCGAGCGGCGCGGCTACGCGGTTCACCAGGTCATGAACATCACCGACGTCGGTCACATGACCGAGGACCACCTCGCGGATGCGACGGGTGAGGACAAGCTCGCGAAAGCGGCGCGCGAGCTCGGCAGCGATCCGTTCGCGGTCGCCGCGCACTTCGAGAGCGAGTTCGTCCGCGACGCGACGTCGCTGCGGCTGCGGATCTATCAAGGCAGCGAGGCAAACGATCGCGCACTACATCCGCGCGCGACGGAGTACGTGCCGCAGATGCTCGTGATGGTGAAGCGGCTCGTCGATCGCGGCTTCGCGTATCTCGATACGAGCGGTCAGGTCTACTTCGAGATCGCGAAGTTCCCCGGGTACGGCGCACTCTCGGGCAAGCAGATCGATCAGCTCGAGTCTGGCGCACGCGTCGCGGTGCGCGAGGAGAAGCGCGATCCGCGCGACTTCGCGCTGTGGAAGGTCGACGCGAAGCACTTGATGCAATGGGACGCGAGCGAGGCCGGGTTCGGCCGCGGCTTTCCGGGCTGGCACATCGAGTGCTCGGCGATGTCGAAGGCGCTGCTCGGCGACACGATCGACATCCACACGGGCGGCGACGACAACATCTTCCCGCACCACGAGTGCGAGCTCGCCCAGTCGTGCTGCGCCGACGACATCACGACGCCCGCGCCGGATGGCGGTGCACCGCGCGTGACGTTCGCGCGCTACTGGATCCACGGCAGGCACTTGCTCGTCGACGGCAAGAAGATGAGCAAGCGCGACGGCACGTTCTTCACGGTGCGCGACTTGCTCGTACCGTCGGGCGAGGTCGCCAAGAAGCTCGCGGCCGAGGGCTTCACGAGTGGCGTTCCCGCCGCGGTGCTCAGGCTCGCGCTGATCTCGAGCCATCACGGGCATCAGCTGAACTTCACGTTCGATCTACTCGCGCAGGCAAGCGCGACGGTGACGCGCCTGCAATCGCTCTGCGATCGGCTGCGCGAGACGGCGGGCGATGGACCGGTCGAGATCGAGGGGCTGCTCGCGGAACACCTGGCCCGCTTCGACGCCGCGCTCGACGACGATCTCGACATGCCGAACGCGCTCGCCGCGGTGATCGCGCTGGTCAAGGCGCTGAACGTCCAGCAGCTCGGCCCCGGGGATGCGCGCGCCGCGCTCGCCGCGATCGACGGCGTCGACCGCGTGCTCGACGTGCTCGATCGCAGCCCGCGCTCCGGCAAGGTCACGACCGCGCGAATCGCCGAGCTCAGCGATGGTGACGCAGATGCATTGCTCGCGGGCGAGCTCGATGCCGGATCGATCGAACGCCTTATCGGCCTCCGCCACGCCGCGAAGAAGCGCAAGGACTTCACCGCCGCGGATCAGATCCGCACCGGGCTGCGCACCCGCGGCATCGAGCTCGAAGATGTCGCCGATGGCGTACGCTGGAAGAGGAGCTAGATGACCACCGTTTCGATCAGCATCGACGTCCCCGATCTCGCGCAGGGCATCGCGTTCTACTGCGCCGGTTTCGGCTTCACCGAGAAGATGCGGCCGATGCCGACGGTCGCCGTGCTGGGCGGCCTCAACATGGATCTCTGCCTGCTCGAGAAGCCGGCCGGGTCGAAGCCGTCACCGGCGACCGAAGATCACCGCAAGTTCGAACGCCATTGGACGCCGGTCCACCTCGACTTTCATGTCGACGATCTGCACGCCGCACTCGCGCGGGTCGAAGCGCTCGGTGCGAAGCGCGAACAGGTGTTCGAGCATCCGGATCACGGCTCGGCTGCGTTCTGCAGCGATCCGTTCGGGCACGGCTTCTGCCTGCTCGCGCGCTAGGTTCGGAGCTTCACTGCGATGATCGCGATCGCGACCACCAGCCCGATCGCAGCGAGCTGGAGCGACAGGTGCACGCCGATCGCGCCGCCGACAAACCCGACGGTGATCCCGCTGAACGTGCGGAGTCCCGAGCCGGCCATGTTGTAGAGCCCGAGCACTCGCCCGCGCGATGCGTCCGGCGCGTTCATCTGGACGAGCGTCTGGACCATGCTCGAGAACGACAGCTCGAAGAACCCGGCGACGAACAGCAGCGCGACTGCGGGCCAGTAGGCGCCGACCTGCGCGAAGCACGCGAGGGACGCCGCCCATGCAGCCGCGAGGATCATCGCGGTGCGCGGCTGGATCCTGAAGATCCCACCGCGCGCCTCGAGCATGATGCCGGCGACGAGCGCACCGGCCGCATCCGCGCCGAGCAGCATCATGTACGACACGCCCGGGTCGCCGTGGCCGAGATCGACCGCGAAGCCCGGCATCTGCGCCTGATAGCTATTGCCGATGAAGAACGACACGCCGCCCGCGAGCAGGATCATCGCGGCGAGCACCGGAATCGGCCGGACCTCGTGGATCGTGCTGAGGATGTCGCCGATCCCGCGCACGGCGCGCTTCGGCGGCGCGGCATCGCCTCGGAAGTGCCGGCCGTACGGCGCGCGCATCAGCCACACGATCAGCGGCAGATAGAACGCGGTGTTCAGCAGCATGCCGTAGCGCGCGCCGACGAACCGGAGGATCAAGCTACCGACGCCCGGTCCGACGAGCGTGCCGACATAGCGGCCGGTCGCCGCGAGCCGCACCGCGGACTGCAGATTGGCCTGGCCGACGATGTCGTAGAGCAGCATCTGGCTCGAGGTCATCCACAGCACGCCCGCGCAGCCGTGGCAGACGAGCAGCAACATCGCGCCGGGAATCGTCAGCGTGTCGGTGAGGAAGAAGAACGCCCAGCCGGCGGAGGCGAGGATGAACAGGGATGCGCCCGCTTGGATCAGCCGGCGCGAGTCGAACCGATCGTTGAGCGCACCGACCCACACCGAAAACAGAATGTACGGCAGCCAGTGCGAGACGACCGCAAACCCACCGAGCATCGGCGAGTCGAACTTGCGGAACATCACCCAGTAGCTGACGACGTGCTCGACATTGTCGGCCATCATCGTCAACACGAACGTCGACAGGTACATCTTGTAGCCGGGCAACCGCAGCGCACTGAACGCGGGCTTGTTCATACTTCGTCGCTAGCGTAGCGGGCCGGCTCCGAGCGTCAACGTGACGCGCGCCCTGACTACGCGAGCTGTGCGATCAAGCTCGCGAGCATGACGTCGAGCGCCGAAGTGGCCGCGGTCTTGCGCTCGCTCGCGGTGCCGAGCACGTAGTGCGGGTTGAGTTGGGTGAGCGTGGCGTTGATGAACGTCGTGCCATGCGACACGAGGCCATCGCGCACGGCCTGCGCGGGTATCAAGTCGCGGTGGTACTGGCAGATATCGGAGAGCGCGGGCTGCTTGCGAAACACCTGCTCGAGCCGCCACTCGTAGTCGAGCAGCTTCGAGAAGTCCTTGTCGGGCCCGAACTCCCACGTCATGTCGCCGGTCGCGAACAAGCCGGTGTAGCCGTCGGCGAGCGCTTGGCGGACCGCGTCTTCGAGCATGTCGATCATCGGATCGATCACGAACCGGCCGTCGACGAGATGATCGTACTCGGAGCTCAGGATCAGCGCGCCCTTCGCGATTTCGCGCTCGACGTTCGTCCCCGATGCGTAGAGCTGCGAGCGCACGCCGGCGACCATCGCGCGACTGTTGAGGTACATGCAGCGCATGCCGGCGGCGAGCGCATTGCGGAGCGCCGTAGCCACGGCCGGCAACGTCCTCGAGGGAGCACCTTCGTAGATCATGCACTGATGCCTTACCGAAGCATCCGTGGACATGTCGACAGTGTGCCTCAATCTGCAGGTGATGTCGCCAGCGCGATCACCGTAGCTTGCCGCGCAGCTCGTCGGCGGCCTTCGCGAAGTCGGCGCTCTTCGGATCCTGTTTCGCCAATGCTTCGGCGATGGTAAGTCCGTTGCGGTACTGCTCGCGCGCCTCGGAGGTCGAACCTTTGCGGGCGAGCGCGTCGCCGAGCTTCGTGTAGGCGGTCGCGAGATCACCGCGCGCTTCGGCGCTCTGCTGTTCCGCGAGCTTCGTCGCGATCGCGAGCGCGGAGCGGAGCTCGATGATCGCGGCGTCGGGGTCCTTCGCGACGACGATGTCGGCGATGTTCGACTTCACGGCCCACAGCAGACGCTGCATCGCGGCGTTCGTCGGATCTTTCGCGACGAGCTTCTCGACCACTACGACCGCGGCGCGAAACTCCGCGAGCGCGCCTTCCACATCCCCGCTCGATTGCAGGCCGCTCCCGAGATCGTTGTGCGCCATCGCGAGGTCGGAGGCGAACGCCGTGCTGCTCGGATCGGCGGCGGCGAGCCGGCTCGCGACGGCGAGCACGTTGCGATACTGGACGAGCGCAGCGGCGAGGTCACCTTGCGCTTCGAGCACGGTCCCTACCCGGCTCGCACTGACCTCGATGTCGTTCGCGATCTCGGCGTTATCGGGGAACCGCGCCGCGAGCTGCTCCGCGATCTGCTGGCCCGCGCGAAACGAGGCGAGCGCGGCTTTCGCGTCGCCCTGGGCGAGCAGCACGTTGCCGACTTCGTTGTCGGTGTTCGATAGATCGCGCTGCCACACGGTGTTCGACGGATCGCGCGCGACGAGCTTCGCCGCGATCTCGGAGGCCGCGCGGAGCTCCGCGAGTCCCGCATCGGGTTGGCCTTCCTGGACGAGGACCTTGCCGATCGCCAGCATCGTCTCCCACAGATCGCGCAGCGCTTCGCCGTCGTTCGGATGCTGGGCGACCCGCTCGTTCGCGATCGTCTTCGCCGCGCGAAACTCGGCGAGTGCGCCGGTGGTGTCGCCCTTCGTCACGAGCGCGATGCCGAGGTCCGAATGGCACATGTAGACCTCGCGCCGCCGCGTCGGATCGGTCGGCTGGCGCGCGCGCAGCTCCTCGGCGATCGCGAGCGCGCCGCGATACTCGGCGAGTCCCGCGTCGAGATTGCCTTGCGCTGCGAGCGCGCGGCCGATATCGAGCTTGCTCTGCAGCCGATCGCTCGCGGCAGTCGCGTTCGCGGGCTCGCGTGCGAGGACGCGCTCGGCGATCGCGAGTGCGCTGCGCCGTTCGGCAAGCGCCGCGGCCTGGTCGCCTCGGATCTCGAACATCTCGCCGATCCGGCGATGATTCGCCGATTGCTCGTGAGCCCACTCGGGGTTCGCGGGCTCATCGCCGGCGAGGCCGTCTGCGAGCGCGAGCGCGGCGCGATATTCGGTCGACGCACCCGCGACATCGCCGGTGTCTTGCAGCACGTGGCCGAGGTTCGCGTGGGCGAGCAACTGCTGGTGACGCGCGCGCGGCGTGCGATCGCCGGGATGCTCGTCGTAGTACGCGCGCGCCTTCGCCGCGACCGTACGCAGGAGGTCGAGCTTGCCGATCGGCTCGAGCTTGTCGCGCAGGTCGGTGACCATGAACGACAACAGATCCTCGGCGTCGACGCGGCGCTGCTCGGCGACGGCCTCCTCCGCGAGCACGCGGCGAAAGCTGATCGCGATCACGACCGCGACGACGATCGCCGCGACCACGCCGACGGCGACCGCGGTGCGATGCCGGCCGACCCAGCGGCGCACGAGCTGCCAGCTCGAGTAGCGACGCGCGCCGACGAGCTGGCCGCTCTGGAACCGCTTGAGATCGGTCGCGAGCTCGCCCGCATTCGCATAGCGGTCGGCCGGATCGCGCGCCATTGCCTTCGCGACGATCGCGGAGAGATCCGAGCCGACGTCGCGCAACGGCGCGGGAGGCCCGGCGCGCACGGCCTCGACGATCGCGTCGACATCGCGGCCGCTATATGGCGCCGCGCCCGCGAGCAGGTGATACATCACCGCGCCGAGCGCGTAGACATCGCTGCGCTCGCCGGCCGAGTCGCCACGCGCCTGTTCGGGCGCCATGTACGCCGGCGTGCCGACGATCCGGCCGGCATCGTCGTCGAACGCCGGCGCGAGCAGATCGCGGGCGAGGCCCCAGTCGATCACGACCGTCTCGCCGAAGTCGCCGACGAGCACGTTCCCCGGCTTGAGATCGCGGTGGACGATGCCCTGCGAGTGCGCGTACGCGACGGCATCGACCATCGCGATGCCGTGCGGCACGAGGCCGATCCGACCCGCGGCATCGTGGCGCGCGATCACGCGATCGAGCGGCTCGCCGCTGACGAGGCGCATCACGTAGAACGGCTCGCCGTTCGACCACGTGCCACCGTCGTGGATGCTGACGATCGACGGATGCTGCAACCGCGCCGTCAGCGCGAGCTCGCGCTGGAACCGCGCCGCGAGCTCGGCGCTCGGCATCAGCAGCTCCTTGATCGCGACCGTGCGGCCGAGCAGCGTGTCGTCCGCGATCGAGATCCGGCCCATCCCACCGCGGGCGAGCTCCTTCTGGACGACGTAGCGCTCGCCACTCGTGGGCGCCGCGTAGTCGCGCTCGACCGCCGTGATCGCTTCGCTTCCGAGTCCCCACAGCGATCCGGCGGAGAGCGTGCCGACGAGCCGCCGGCAGGTCGAGCAATCCGCGACGTGCGCCTCGACCTCGAGCGCCTTCGCTTCGGCGAGTCGCCGGCACACGAGCTCGGCGATCGTGTCGTTCGTCGGGCAGCTCACGGGCCTAGCTATGCGATCACTCGTCGAGGAATACCAGGCAAATCTGCGCGCCGTGGCGCACGAGCATCGCGCCGAGCTCGGAGACGGAAAGCTCGACCGCATCGACGAACACCGTCGGATCGTCGATCACGCCCTCGACCTCGCAGCGGATCGCGTTGCCGCTCGGCGTCCATCGCCCGAGCGCCTCGTCCCAGCGCAGCTGCGGTGACGGAACGAGCGCCGCACCGAGCGCGCCGATCCGATGGTTGCAGCGATCGATGATCTCTTGATCCGTCAGTGTCGATGCGCGGACGCCGAGCTCGATCCGCACGGTCAGCATCGGTTCGAGATCGTGATCGATCGCTGCGGAAGTTCCGTCGCGCGTGACGCGCACACCCTTCATGCACCTCCATGACGGGCACCACCGCGCGAAGTCGCAGCGAAGTTTTTTTGCGACACGCGGAAAGTCGCTCCGTCTCTGCGGACGAAAGCGAGAGAACTCATGAAGCGAATCGTCCTCACTGCAATCTTGGCGAGTGGCTGTGCCACCGCCTTCAAGGCGAAGACCACCCAGGTCTCCGTCACTTCCAACACGCCCGGCGCGACCGTGATCGTCGACGGCAAGCCTGCAGGTGTCACCCCGCTGAACGTCGAGCTGTCGAACAAGGACGACAGCGTGATCACCGTCCAGGCCGGCGGCAAAGAAGAGAGCTGCAAGATGTCGAGCGGCGCGTCGACGGGCTGGATCGTCGCCGACGTGTTCCTCACCACCGGTGTCGGCCTGATCGTCGATTGGGCAACGCACAACTGGAACAACGTCACCCCGAACAACTGCCACGTCGGCGTCTGAGGAGAGAGTCATGATCAAGATCAGTGCAATGTTCATCGCGTGCGCGCTGTTCGCGTGCACGTCGTCCAGCGGTCCCACCAAAGGCTCCGGCTCGAAGGGCGCCGATGCGAAGGGCGCAGGTCAGAAAGCCGGCAGCACGGCGCAAGGCGACAAGAGCATGGCGACCAGCAACGGCGCGAGCTACGAGGACGTCACCTGCGACGACTCCGAGGAAGGCGTCGCCTGGTGCGACGACGATCACACGATCGTCTTCTGCAGCGGCAACGTCTGGTACGCGCTCGATTGCAGCGCGGTCGGCGGCGACTTCTGTGCCGAGACCGACGACACCATCGACTGCTACGCGATCCAGTGATCAGTCGAGTAAGCGGCGGATGCTGAGATCGAGCTGGCTCTCGACCAGCCGCGCGATACTGCGCAGCTGTGACGCCGTGACGCCGAGCTTCGCGCCGAGCAGCTTGTGTGCGCGGGCGGATAGCTCCTCGCGCGCGGTACCGAGCCAGCGCGCGGCGGTCGCACGATGGACGGCGTAGAGCGTGCCGATCCGGTCGATGCTGAAGCCGTCGATGTAGTGGTACTTGAGCAACAGGCGATCGCGCGGTGCGAGCTGCGCGATCGCCTCTGCGATCGCCGTCTTCAACTCGTCGCGGTAGCGATCCTTCATGTGCGCGAGCTCTGGATCGTCGGAGAGCGCCGTCAGCACCGCGAGCTCCTCATCCTCTACCGGCAAGTCGCGGCGGCGCCGGATCAGATCGATGCTGGTCCGGATCGCCGACGTCCGGATCCACGTGCGCAGATCGGCGCGGCCCGAATAGTCCGCGATCCGCGGCGCTTCGCCGTCGGCGACGAGCAGCTTGCGGCGCAGCTCCTGATGAACCTCGTCGATCTGGTCTGGCTCGAGCCCGGTCGCGCGCAGCACCCGCGCGAGCGGTGCGATGAACTGCGCATCGAAGAGCGCGAGCGCACGCGGATCACCGGCCGCGCATGCGGTCGTCAGCCACAGATCGCGCCCACAGATCGCGCTCGCTTGCTCCGGCCCGGCATCCGCCGGCAACCGGCTAGTGACCTGAGCGACGAACGCCTTCTCGTCGAGCTCGATCTCGGGATATGCCGCACGCGCCTCGGCGATCCACACCGCTGCGGCCACCCCCAGCTCTTCCTCGGTCACGCGCCGAGCATGTCAGGTCGCCGGAGTGGATTCCAGCTCAGCCCGCGGTGTGCGCTGCACGCCGAGCGCGACGGCGCTCCGCGCGCGGCTTCTTGTGGCCCGGCTGCTTGCGGATGTGCCGAATAGGCCCGGCGCTCGCCGTCGCGAGGTGTTGCTCGGGCGAACCGACCAGGTGCTCGACCCGATCGAGCACGCGATGAAGCGCATTGCTCGCGTGTTCACGTGTGGCGTCCGCGACTTTGGCGATCACGCGGCGTGGAACGTCGACGACTTTCTTCAGGATCCGCATGGCGTTCGTGAGTGCACTCCTCATGCCGCTCTGCGCCATCATCCGATTTCGGATCCGCTCAGGCGACCGAGACCGCAACCTCGCGCACGAGGTCGCGAAACCATCGCTGTGCGGGATCGTGGTGGTTGCGCTCGTGCCAGGCGAGCGCCATCTGGAACCGCGGAATGTCGAGCGGTGGCGGCACCATCACGAGATCGAGCGTGCTGGCGAACAGCTCCGCGATCCGGGTCGCCAAGGTCGCGAGCAGATCGGTCTTCGCGATCACGTACGGCACGACCAAGAAGTGCGGCACGGGCATCGCGATCCGCCGCGTCTTGCCGGCGACGGCGAGCGCGTCGTCGACGAAGCTGCCCGGCGTACCGCGCGGCGCGACCATCAGGTGCTTCGCGTCGCAGTAGCGCGCGAGCGTGAGGCGCGAGCCGGCAAGCGGGTGCTTCGCGCGCATGACGCATGTGAATGACTCCGAGAGCAGCGTCTTCTCGTACATCCCGCTCGGCCGCTGCTTTCCCATCGGCGGCGAGATCACCGCGTCGAGTGCGCCCGAGGCCAGCTCGCGGTCGCCCCAGTCTTCGAACGTCTTGACCCAAACGTCGATGCCGGGAGCTTCGCGTTCGAGCCGCGCGCACAGCCGTGGCAGCAGCACGAGCTCGACATAGTCGCTGCCGCCGAGCTGGAAGCTGCGCCGCGCGGTCGCCGGATCGAACGACTCGCCGCGAAGCACGCTCGCGAGCTCGTCGAGCACCTTGCGTAGCTGGGGTGCGATCCGCAGGGCAAGCGGGGTCGCGACCATCGTGCCGCCAGGGCCGCGGACGAGCAGCGGATCGCCGAGCGTGTCGCGCAAGCGCGAGAGCGAATGGCTGGCCGCCGACTGGGTGATCCCGAGCCGCTGGGCAGCGCGGGTCACGTGCCTCTCGGTGAGTAGGGCGTCGAGCGCGGTGACGAGGTTCAGATCCAGATCATGAACACCGCGCATGCTGTGTATTCATATCATCGATTTCCCTAATGACCGCAGCGAACGCACCTTGAGGGCATGTACACGATCACTGGAGTTACCGGTCACGTCGGTTCGGTCGCCGCACAGACGCTGCTCGCACAGGGCAAGCAAGTGCGGGTCTTCGTGCGCGATGCCGCGAAGGGCGAGCCGTGGAAGCAACAGGGAGCCGAGGTCGCGCTCGGCACATTTCACGACCATGCGGCGCTGGTCCGCGCGTTCACCGGCGTCGAAGGCGCGTTCGTGCTCGTCCCGCCGGCCGAAGCGCTCGCTGCCGCGGATCCGATCGCGCACAACGTCGACACCGCCCGCAAGATCGCCGCTGCTGTTCGCGAAGCGAAGCTGCCACACGTCGTGCTGTTGTCGTCGGCCGGTGCGCAGCATCCCGATGGCACCGGCCCGATCAAGGCACTCCATCATGCCGAGAAGCTGCTCGCGGCGACCGGTGCAGCCGTGACGGCGGTGCGCGCCGCATACTTCCAGGAGAACTGGGCGAGCAGTCTCGGCGCGCTCGCCCAGAACATCCTGCCGACGTTCGTGCCGAAGGCGCTCCGCTATCCGCAGGTCGCGACGACCGATATCGGCCGCACCGTCGCTACGATGCTGGTCGAGGGCGGACGCGGTGTCCGTCATGTCGAGCTCGCCGGCCCGCGCGACTACACGGGCGATGACGTCGCCGGCGAGCTGTCCAAGCAGCTCGGTCGGCCGATCGCGGCCGTCGACGTACCGATCGAGCAAGCCGTGCCGACGCTGACGTCGGTTGGTGTTCCCGCGGCATCGGCAGCTTTGTTCGCCGAGATGTACGCCGGCATCATCTCGGGCCTGGTCGCATTCGAAGGCACGCCGCGCCGCGGCACCGTCGAGGTCGGCACCACCCTCGCCAGCCTCCGCTAGACGATCTTCGCCTGCGGTGGCGGTGGCGCGATGCCGGCCTTCGCCGCCGCTTCCGCCGCGAGCCGCGCGACGCTGCGATAGAGATAGATCGTGATCGCGACGCCGACGAGCGCGCCGATGATGCCGCTCTGCCCCGGGCCAAGGCCGAACTCGGCGGTGAGCAGGGCTCCATTGATGAACAGCATCGCGCCCGAGATCACGAGGAGCTTCTTGATCCAGGTCGCGCCCGTCAGCAGCGCCGACTTCAGCATGAGCCCGGCGACGACGAACCCGCAGCCGAGCAGGAGCCTCGTTCCGATCGGAACGTAGAGCGCCAGCTTCTGCCCACCCGTGAACGGCAACAGGCTGAGCGCGTTGAGATCGGAGATGTCCTTGAGTGCGAGCAGCACCGAGATCACGCCCGCCAGAAGGAAATAGCCACGCAACGACCCCTCGGTCTCTTTCATCGCCATGGCGGCGATAATAGTCCGAAGCGATGTCGATCTGCGTGTGGCTCGATCGACGCTTCGGTGTAGACCAACCACAGGAGACAGCGATGCGTTTCATGATGATCGTCAAGCCGCCCCCGTACGAGGGAACGCCCGACCCGAAAGAGATGGCCGCGATGGGTCGCTTCAACGACGAGCTCCGCCGCGCGGGCGTGCTCGTCGACCTCAACGGGCTCGAGTCGCCCGCGAAGGGTGCGCGCATCAAGTACAGCGGCAGCAAGAGGACCATCACCGATGGCCCGTTCGGCGAGGCGAAGGAAGTGATCGGCGGCTACTGGATCATCGACGTGAAGTCGAAGGCCGAGGCGCTCGAATGGGCGAAGAAGATTCCGTTCGGCACCGAGGTGCATCCTGGCTTCGAAGTCGAAGTCGAGTTGCGCCAGGTGTTCGAAGCCCCGACGAACTGATTACGGCTTGCTGCGCGCGCCTTCGATCCACCGCGCGATCGCATCGATCCATTCACCGCGGCGGTCGCCACGTTCGAGCAGCCAATCCCCGTACGCCATCCAGTGCTCGATCGCTTCGGGATCCGCAACGATCGCAGCGATCAACGCCTCCACGATCTGAAACTACCGCACGAGCTCGCGGGTTTGAAAGATTGTGATTGAACCGCTCCCGCACCGTGATAGGTATCCCTCGTGCGTTCTTCCCGGATGCATCACCGTCACGGTTGAGCTGCTCGGAATTCTCCGAGCGGCATCGACGTGCTGCGCTCGGGGATGACTCGCTTTGACCGCGCTCCTCGGGCATTTGACCGAAGGAGACAGTCATGTTGAGAGGAACTCGAATTATTCGTGGTGATCAGGCCGTCCGCTACTCCGAGCTCACGGCTCGGCTGCGGAGGTCGCTTCATCGATGCGGGCTATGAGGAGCTGATCGTCCCAGCGCTGTGGGAGCAGCAGACGTTCATCGACAAGGCCGGCCCCGAGATCGTCGGCGAGATGTACGCGTTTCCCGATAGGAAGGGCCGCCCGGTGTGCCTCGTGCCGGAGATCACCGGCCTGCTCCAGGAACAGTGGCGCCAGAGCTGGTCGAAGATCGCCGTCAGACCCACGCGCGTGTTCTATATCGCGCGCTGTTATCGCTACGAGCGGCCGCAGGATCTGCGGTTTCGCGAGTTCACGCAGGTCGGCGTCGAGCTCCTCGGCGGTACGGCACCCGACGATCGTCGCGAGGTCGAAGATCTACTCGTTACCGTGCTCGACGCGACCGGCGTTTCGTACGAGCTCGATCGTCAGGTACGGCGCGGACTCGCGTACTACACCGAGGACGGCTTCGAGGCACGCTGCGATCGGCTCGGCGCCCAGAAACAGATCGCTGGCGGCGGGCGATACGCCGAGGGCGTCGGCTGGGCGATCGGGCTCGACCGCCTGCTCGGTGCGCTGGAGCGGTCATGATCCGGTGTAATGCCCGGGGAGGTCCTGCGTCTTCACGGCCGACAGCGCAATCACGCGCTGCATACCCAGGAGACTCAGATGACGAAGCTGAACGAGACCGAGACCCGCTGCCGCTGCCAGACCACCGATTGCGGCTGCCGCGGCAACGCCGATGCGTGCGCGTGCGACGCGCCGTGTAGCTGCAAGGAATCCTGCGATTGCGGGAGGAGCTGCGCCTGCTCGACGAAGAAGTAGCGCTCAGGGTCGCGAGCACGTGCAGTCGAGACAACCGTGCTCGGCGCACGTGCCGCACGCGCGCGTGACTTGCTTGCGAAGCGCTTCGCGCGCGCGAAAGATCCGCACGCCGGCATTGCTGCTCGAGATGCCGGACTGGTCGGCGTAGTCCTTGACCGCAACGCCGTCGATCTCGATGCGCCGGAGCGCCTCGGCGTATTCGGGCTTCAGCGTGGCGGCGAGCTCGCCGACGCACTTGCACACGACGCTGTAGAGCTCGTCATCGCGATCGACGGGCTCGCGTGCGAGGCCTTCGAGCTTGCGACCGGTCGCGGCCGCGCGCCGGAAGTGATCGGTGATCGCGTTGCGAAGCACGGTGTAGAACCACGCGGTCGCGTTGTCGCGGATCTCGTCGAGCTTGTCGACGTTGCGCACGAACGCGTCTTGCAAGATCTCTTCTGCAACATCGCGGCTGCCGACGCGACGCTGCACGAACTCGAGGAACGCGCGGTGGTTCGCGACGAGCACCGAAACCGATTCGTCCACGGCGACAATGTAGTTCCAAAATCGCGCGGCGGGAGCGCTGACTCGCGCGACGAATTACCCTTAAGATACTCGCGGATGGGATTCGACGAGCTGCTCTCGCTGTTGCCGCTCGCGTTCGCGGCGCTCGTCCCGGTCTGCCTCATCATCGCGGCGTTCCTGATCTCTCGGCAGCGCTCGCGATCGCTCGGCGTCGCGTCGGTCGTCACGACGCTGACGCTAGTTCTGACCTACCTCGCGGTGATCTTGTATCCGATCCTCTCGCTCGCCGGGTTCGACGCGCGAACGACGGTGCCGGACTCGGTGATGAACGATGTCGTCCAGCTCGACATCGTGTCGGGCGCGATGTTCACGTTGGTCTCGACGCTCGCGTTCGTCGTCGTGCGCTACGCGAAGACCTATCTCGCCGGGCAGAAGGAGCTCGATCGGTTCGCGCGATATCTGCTCCTGACGCTCGCATCCGTGAGCGTGCTCGTGACCTCGAACAGCCTCGCGGTCCTGATGGTCGCGTGGTTCGCGACCGATATCGGCCTCCACCAGCTGCTCACGTTCTACCGCCGGCGCCGCCAGGCACTGATCGTCGCGCACAAGAAGTTCCTGCTGAGCCGCGTCGCCGATGCGTGCTTCGTCGCCTCGATCGTGATGATCGGATCGGTGACCGGCTCGCTCCGGATCGACGTCGTCAACGCGGCGGCACACGCGAGCGGCGAGCTCTCGCCGACGCTCCACGTCGCGACCGTGTTGCTCGTGTTCGGCGTGCTCCTCAAGTCGGCGCAGCTGCCGTTTCACGGCTGGATGCAGGCCGTGATGGAAGCGCCGACGCCGGTGTCGGCGCTGCTCCACGCAGGCATCGTCAACATCGGCGGCTTCGTCATGATCCGGCTCGCGCAGCTGATGACCCACGCGTACATCGCGCAGGGGATCCTGATCGGCGTCGGCCTGTTCACGACGATCGTCGCGTCGCTCGTGATGACCTCCCGCGCGGCGATCAAGGGCGTGCTCGCGTGGTCGACGATCGGCCAGATGGGCTTCATGCTGGTCCAATGCGGCCTCGGCGCATGGCCGCTCGCGCTGATGCACTTGCTCGCGCACTCGCTCTACAAGGCGCACACGTTCCTCAGCGCGGGCTCGGTCGTCCAGCAGTGGCGCGGCTCGCACCTCGTACACAGTCCGAAGGCGGAGCTCTGGCATCTGTTGTTCGGCGCGGTGCTCGTGAGCGGTGCGATCGCGCCGTTCTACCTCCTGACGTCGCTGCCCGGCGGCCACATGTCAGCCTCGGTCGGCCCGCTCGCACTCGTGCTCGGACTCAGCTTCGCGCCGATGACAGGGCGCGCTCTTGCCGCGGGTCGCAAGGCGTTCAAGCTCGTCGCGCTGCTCACGATCGGCGCGTCAGCGTCGTATTTCGCGGGCCACGTCGTGTTCGAGCTGCTCGCGCCGTGGATCCACGCGGACGTCGTACCGTCGCAGCTCAAGTGGCAGATCGTCGTCGGCGGCTTGATCCTGTTGTTCGTGTGCCAGTCGATCATGCAGACGAGCCCGAACGGGCGGTTCGCGAACTGGCTCCAGCCTCACCTGTCGAGCGGTCTGTACATCGATGATTGGTTCACGCGCGTGACGTTCCGGCTGTGGCCGCCCGGTCTGCAATGAGCGAGATCGATGTCCTGAAGTTAGCGGCCGACCGCGCGTGCTCGCGGATCGCACCGACGTGGCCGCTCGATCGGTTCATCGCGGTGAATCCGTTCTGGCCGCTGACGAACCAACCGCTGCCCCAGGTCGCCGGCGATATGGCAGCGCTATCGGGCGCGAGCCTGTTGATGTCGCGCAAGTGGTACGCGGAAGAGTGGCGCGCGGGCCGCGTGCGCTCGGAGCACCTGAAGGAAGCGATCGCGGAGAGCGGCGTCAACGCGACGGAGGACGACCTCCTCGCGAGTTTCTGGATCGGCGAGCCAGCGCCGTGGCGGCGGCCGCTCGTCGTCGACGTGATGGAGACCCTGCGCAGCAGCGAGCACGAGCTGAAGTGGCGCGACTTCGTCGTCGAGCGGATCAGCCGGTTCTGCGCGTCGTACTTCGACGACGGCCAGGCACTCGTGCGCGGCGTGCACCCGGGCGGTCTGTTCGCGAGCTGGCGTAGCCAAGCGCGCGCGGATCAGATGCCGTACCTGTTCATGAACCTGCACGGCTATCGCAAGACGGTCGCCGCCATTCCGCAGACCGCCGACGAGATGATCGTGCGCGGCTGCGCGGACCTCGGCGTGCCGGCAGAACAGCGCGAGCGCTACTTCGCGGCGCTGCTGCTCGACGTCAACGGTTGGTCGTCGTGGTGCGCGTATCTGCGCTGGAACGCGCGCCAGACCGGTGGCGACGACGCGAACATCTACGAGCTGCTCGCGGCCCGGCTCGGCTGGGAGTGGGTGCTCTTCAACTCGAGCGACGAAGCGATCCGCGCCGAGTGGCGGTTCGCGATGACGAGCTGGTTGGCGATCGATCGCGCCGCGCAGTTCGCGCGCTCGCACGACTGGATCCTCCAGCGCGCGGTCGAGCTCGCGTGGCTCTCCGATTTTCGCCCGAAGCTCGCACAGGGGTACGGCGCGACGAGGCCCTCGGCGCCGAAGCTCCAGGCCGCGTTCTGTCTCGACGTTCGCTCGGAGGTATTCCGCCGCGCACTCGAAGCGCAGGACGCCGGCATCCAGACGCTCGGCCTCGCCGGGTTCTTCGGCATTCCGGTCGAGTACGAGCCGCTCGCCGCTGACGACGCTCGCCCGCAACTCCCCGGCCTGATGGCGCCGAAGTACAAGATCACCGATACGGGAACGCCCCCGGGCCTCGCCGAGACCCGGCGCGCGCGCCTCGATGCCGCGCATGCGTGGAAGGCGTTCAAGTCGAGCTCGCTGTCGAGCTTCGCGTTCGTCGACGCGGTTGGCTTGTTCTTCGCGCGCAACATCTGGCGCGACGTGTTCCGTTACGAAAAGCATCCCGCGGACCACCACGATCGCGCCGGGCTCACCGCCTCCGAGGATCACACGCGCAAGCCGCGGCTCACGAGTCGCGTCGATGGCACGCCGCTCACGGTCGACGAGCGCAGCGACATCGCGGCGACGCTGCTACGCACGATCGGCCTGACCCGCAACTTCGCACCGTACGTCCTGTTGATCGGCCACGGCAGCGAGACCAAGAACAACGCGTACGCGGCCGGCCTCGATTGCGGCGCGTGCGGTGGCCAGCCGGGTGACGTCAACGCGCGCGCGGTCGCGGCACTGTTGAACGACGTCGAGGTGCGCGCCGGCTTGTCCGCGCGCGGCATCGACGTTCCACCGGCGACGACGTTCATCGCCGGGCTGCACAACACGACGCTCGACGAGGTCACGCTGTTCGACGAGAGCCCGACACCGCGGCCCGAGCTCGCAGAAGTGCGGTCGCTGCTCTATCACGCGGGTGTCGCCGCGCGGCGCGAGCGGGCACCCCGGTTCGATCTCGCGAAGGCGACCGATCTCGAGATCTACGATGCCGCGGTCAAGCGCGCGCGCAACTGGGCAGAGGTCCGGCCCGAGTGGGGCCTCGCGAACAACGCTGCACTCGTGATCGCGCCGCGCGAACGCACGAAGCACATCGACTTCGACGGCCGCGTGTTCCTGCACGACTATCGGTTCGACGACGACAGCGAGGAGAAGATCCTCGAAGCGATCATGACCGGCCCGGTCGTCGTCGCCCACTGGATCAACTTCCAGTACTACGCGTCGACCGTCGACAACCTGCGCTACGGCACTGGCAACAAGGTGCTCCACAACATCGTCGGCGGTCACCTCGGCGTGTTCGAAGGCAACGGCGGCGATCTCCGGATCGGCTTGTCGCTGCAATCGCTGAACGACGGCGAGCGCTGGGTCCATACGCCGCTCCGGCTCGCGGTGTTCATCGAGGCGTCGCGCCAGGCGATCGATCGCGTGCTCGAGAAGCACAAGGCGGTCAACAACCTCGTCGCGAACGAGTGGATCCATCTGTTCCAGCTCGATGCGGCAGATCGCGCGATGTTCGCGCGCGGGCGCGGCGGCTGGCGTCCGGTTCGCTAGCGCGATCGTGCGCGGGTTGTCACCGGGAGTGTCCGCGAGAGGCGTACGCTTTGCCCGAAAGGGAAGGTGAGCCATGAAGCTCGACGCACGTGAGACGCGAGAGATCGAAGAAGCGAACGCCTCGGGCAAGCAGCCGATCGTGTTCGTCCACGGGTTGTGGTTGCTCGCGAGCAGCTGGGATCGCTGGCGCGCGCATGTCAGCGAGCTCGGCTACACGACGATCGCGCCGGGCTGGCCGGATGATCCGGCGACGGTCGAGGAGGCGCGCGCGCATCCCGAGGTGTTCGCGAACAAGTCGCTCGCGGTGATCAGCGATCACTACGCGGGCGCGATCGCGCAGCTGAAGAAGAAGCCCGCGCTGATCGGGCACTCGTTCGGCGGCACGCTCGTCCAGATGCTCGCGGGCAAGGGGCTCGCAGCCGCGACCGTCTCGATCGATCCGGCGCCGTTCCGCGGCGTGCTACCGCTGCCGTTCTCCTCGCTGAAGTCGGCATCGCCGGTGCTAGCGAACCCAGCGAACGTGAAGCGCGCCGTGTCGTTGACGTTCGAGCAATTCAACTACGGCTGGACGAACACGCTCGGCGAGGCCGAGGCGAAGAAGCTCTACGAGGAGTTCCACGTCCCCGGCGCCGGCAAGCCGCTGTTCCAGGCGGCGTCGTCCAACTTCAATCCGTGGAGCGAGGACAAGGTCGACACCAAGAACCCGAATCGCGGGCCGCTGCTGTTCGTCTCCGGCGATAGCGACCACACCGTGCCGTGGACGATCGTCCACGCCGAGTACGAGCGCCAGAAGCGCAATCCGAATCCCACCGAGATCGTCGCGATGGAGAACCGCGGCCACTCGCTGGTCATCGACCACGGCTGGAAGGAAGTCGCACAGGTCGCGATCGAGTTCGTTCAGGAATACGCGCCCAGCCGCTAGTGCTCCGGCCCGGGTCGCGCGCGCGCCATTGCATGGACACTTCGCGCCACGCCCGCGACCTGCGGCGTCTACGACCTCTAGGCGGCATGATTCGATGGTTGCTGCCGTTCGCTCTCGTTGCCTGCTCGTCGCCCTCGAAAGGCGTGACCAGCGCGGACGGTGGCGATCCGGATAGCGCGCAGCTCGGCGATGCAGGGTCGCTCGGCGATGCGCCGGTTCACACCCGCGAGCTCGCGTTCGCCGCGAACTACGTCGCCGGGATCTCCGGCTTCGAGATCCAGCCGGATGGTCAGCTCGTCGCGATGCAACCCGCGGCGTTCGAGCCGGCGCGGCACTTCTTCGGAGTCGCCGTTCACCCGTCGTTGCCGGTCCTCTACGCCGCGGAGTACACGGGACACGCGATCGACGCGTTCCGGATCGATCCCCACACCGGTGCACTCGCGCTGATCGGTGAACCCGTCGCGATCGCGCACGCGGCGATCGCGATCGCGGTCGACCCCCTGGGCCGATTCGTCTACGTCGGCGACTTCGACGAAGTCGAGCTCACGCACATGTCGCTGCAAGTCTTCGCGATCGGCGCCGACGGTGGACTTGCTGCGCAACCGAGCTTCACGCTACCGCGCACCAACGCGGTCGACGCGATCGCTGCAGCACCGTCGGGAACCACCGTGTACACGACCGACGCCGCGGGAGGGATTCGCGCGTACACGGTCGCTGACGGCGGCGCGCTCTCCGAACCCACCGATTCGCCGTTCGCAGCGCAGACGGTGACCGGCGGCTGGATGACGTTCCATCCGACGAAGGACATCCTCTACACCGCCAGAACCACGCTCCAGGCGTTCGCGGCCGAGACCAGTGGGACGCTGGCCGCGGTCGAGGGCTCGCCGTTCGGTGCCGGCGCGAATGCGGACCCGGGTGAGATGGCGCTCGCGATCGATCCGCGCGGTCGGTTCGCTTGCGTGGTCGATATGCCCGCCGGCACCGTGACCGTCCATGCGTTGAACGGCGACGGCGCGATGGCGATGCCCGGCACGACCTACGACGCGGGGACGTTCGCTTACTCGGTCGCGATCGACCTCGATGGCCGGTACGTGTACGTCGCGACAGACTTCGGCAGCGTCGCGGCATTTGCGGTCGATCCGGATACGCTCGCGCTGACGCCGCTCGCCGGCTCCCCGATGATCTCGGCCGCCGGCAACGCGCCGCAGCTGATCGTCGTCCGCGGCGTCTAGAGCTTCGTCGCAGTCGAACGCCTGTCAGCTGAACAGCGCCGGCAGCTCGCGCGCCGACGGACCGAGCACCACGTGATCGAAGTGCGACGCGTTGACCGGTGCCTCGAGGTTCACGAGCCACGACGTGCCGCCGAGGCGCTTCGTCGCGTCGACGAGCCCGGCCGCCGGATACACCAGGCCCGACGTACCGACCGCGAGGAACACGAGGTGCTCGCCCGCCTTCGTCGCGAACGCTTCGATCCGATCGAGCGCGCCCGGCGGCAACGTCTCGCCGAACCACGTGACATCCGGGCGCAGCAACGCATCGACACCGGCAGCGCGGCACTTGCCGCAGAACGGCGCGACGTTCGGGCGATACGCGGTCGTGTCGGCGAACGGCGCGCGATCGCACCGCGTGCACCGCGACCGCATCAACGCACCGTGCATCTCGACGACGCGCTGGCTGCCGGCGGACAGGTGGAGACCATCGATGTTCTGCGTCGCGAGCAAGAAGCGATCGCCGAGCTGGTTCTCGAGCTCGACGAGCGCGCGGTGCCCGGCGTTCGGCGCGATGCCCGCGAGCGCGGCGCGCCGTTGCGAATAGAACGACCACACGAGCAGCGGGTCGCGCGCGAAGCCTTCCGGCGACGCGACGTCCGTGACGTCATGACCTTCCCAGAGGCCGCCCGCGTCGCGAAACGTGGGCACGCCGCTCTCGGCCGAGATGCCTGCGCCGGTGAGGACGAGGACATGACTCTTGGCGGTGAGGTTCCACATGCGCCATTAGTGTCACATCGACACTAACAGGGCAAGCGGAATCTATTCACCGACGGCAACGTAGCGATCGGCCTCGCCTCCGGTCCGCCGATCGCTCGCGATGATCTCGACGCGCGGGAACGCGCGTTTCAGCTCGGCGATTCCGTCCATCGTGACGTACGTCTCCGAGATGGCGAGGCGTTCGAGCAACGGCAACGCCGAGGCGGCCGCGGCGAGCGCCGGGACTCCATCGTCCGACAGCGTGCCGAGGGACAGATCGAGCGAACGCAGTTGGCGGCAGAGCTTGGACTCCGTGAACAGCGGGCTTAGCTGATCGGCGAACACCGCGTTCATGAGGCCGAGGTGGCTCAGCCTTGGCAGATCGTCGCGGCGGAGCAGCGGCGTCACCTCCGCGATCGTCACGTCGCCGCCGTAGTTCGGATCGCCGTACCAGATATCGAGATGGCGCAGTGCCGGCAGGTTCGCGTTCGCGAGCGCGAGCGCGTTGCCGACACTCAGGTTCCCGGTCTGGATCTCGAGTCGTTCGAGGTGCGCGTGCGCGATCGTCCCGAGCTCGAACTCCGCACCGTGAACGACCAAGCGGCGCAGCGTCGGAATCGTCCAGATCGGAGCGACGTTACCGATGTGGAACCAGCTGATCTCCGATTGCTCGCGATCGAAGTCGCCGAGCAAGACGTCGCGCAGATACGCCGGCGGATTCTGCGCGAGCGCTTCGACCACGTCTGCGAGCGATCCTTCGTTCGCTGCACCGTTGACGCCCACGTCGATCGCGCGGAGCAGCCGGGCCGAAGGATGGATCATCGCGAGCTCGAGGATCTCCGCGCAGCTCGTCGGATCGTCGAGCTCGACCAGGTCCATGTCGTACGAGAGCACGAGGCGATCGATGAAACCGCGCCGCCACACCAATGCAGGCCGCTCGCGTCCATCGCGAGTGAGCTGGTAGCTCGCGAGCGAGCCGAGCAACACGTCGGAATGCGCGGCGAGGTAACGGTCGACCGTCGCGCGCAACCCCGGGTCGGTCTCCGCGCGAAGCTGCAGCGCGATCAGCTCGCCGCGCGGATGGCGATCCTGCAGCCAGTCGGCGAGGACCGAATACGCCGCCGCGTCCTCGGGATTCTCGACGATCGCGCGCTCGAGCTCCGAGTTCGTCGGCTCACCTGTCGGTGGTGACCGATCGGCGCGCCTGCGCTGTGCGAGCTCGGCGCTGCGCTCCGCGACCTCGATCGGGAGATGCGCGCGGCGGATCGCACCGATCACCGCGGCGCATTCGTCGTCGGGAAGCTCGCCGATCAACGTGCGAAGTCGCGCGTAGCACTGCTCGAGCACTTCCGGCCGCGCCGGTGCATCCCGCGGCAGCGCGACGCCAGCGACCTGGAGCGCCTGCGAGCGCAGCGCCGATGCCGCATGCACCAGCGCGATCGGCGCGAGCGTCGGGATCGCCCGACGCAGCTCGTCGCTCGCCGCGGCGAGCCGCGTAGCGCGGGCGGCGTCGCGGCGCGCGCGCTGCTCGGTCACGTCGATGTCGAGCTGATGATGATCGACGAGCGTGATCAGAGTTTCGGTCTCGGCTTCGCCGAGATCGGCAGCGAGCGCGCGTAGCCCTTCATATGCGTGCGCGAGGACCTCTTCGCGGCCGGGAAAGTCGCCGACGATCATGCCGAACGCCATCGCCGCCCGCCCGGAGAGCGCCGCGCATGCGTTCGCGAGCATGTCGAGGTTTCGGCCGGTGACCGCGCCGTCGATGTTTCGCCACAGGTACTGCGCCTTGTCGTCGCGCGGAGGCGTCGGGGAACGCTTCATCCAATCGAACAAGCCCACGCGCGGACAATACGCGGCGAGCCGGTAGAATGCTCGCGATGACGACCGTCCGCTGTGAAACGATCACGCCGCGCGAGTACCCGATGACCGTCCACGTCCGCGCGCACGACCTGCGCACCGACATGGGCACCGGCTCCGGCGGCCAGGACTCCGCACCCGGCGCCCACGACTTCTTCGACATGTCGCTCGCCGTCTGCAAGGCGCACACGGCGATGTGGTACGCGCAGAAGAAAGGCATCCCGCTCGAGCGCGTAGAGGCGAAGGTCGAGACCGACACGACAAAGGAGCGCGAGGGCGTCTACAAGATGGCCGTCACGCTCACGTTCATCGGCGAGCTCACGCCGGAGCAGCTCACGTCGCTCGAGCGCGCCGCCGCTGCATGCCCGGTGTCGAAGCTGATGACGACGGCGACGATCGAGATCGAGACGACGATCACCGGCGTCTAGTCGATCACGTACAGGTCCCAGCGCAGGCGACGCGGCACGTTCGCAGAGTGCAGCGTGAGGCCGCCCGCGCTCGTATCGGTCGTCGTTTCGACTTTGACATGCTGCACGCGCGGACCGACCGCGGTCACGGTGCATGTCGCGCACGCGATCGCCGAGCCATCGTAGTCAGCCTCGAGCGTGCCGCCGTCGGCGAGCGTGAACGTCGCCTTGCCGGTCGAGCGCGAGATCGCACCGGCGACGTCGTAGACATCGGCGACATCGGTCGGGCCGATCACCGTCGGCGACGTCTCCGCCGCGAGCGTGTCGATCGTCGGATCGAGCAGGGGCACGAGCGCGCCGTCGACGAGCAGCAGCGGCAGCTCGGTCAGCGGCGCCGGCAGCGTCGCGGTCGTGCCACCGTCGTAGAGCGTGCCATCGCGCCAATCGACGAACTCGCCCGGGGGCAGCGATGCCATCACGCTGGTCGCGCCGCGCGTCACGACCGGAATCGCGTACAGGCTGCGCCCGAAGTAGAACGCGGTGTCGGTCGTCGCGAGATCGCGGCGCTCGGGGTGCAACAGCCACGGGCTGATCACGACCGGCTCGCCGGTGGTGTGCGCGTTCGCTGCGAGCGCGGACATGTACGGGCCGAGCCGCGTGTGCAGCTTGCCGTACGTGCGCCACGCGGTCTGCGCATCCGGCGACGACCAGATCGTTGCCTTCGTCCCACCGCCCGAGCACGCGTCGTCGTCGTGCATGTCGGACGTCATCGCGCCCGCTTCGATCCAGCGCGCGAGCAGCTCGCCGTTCGCGGTGTCGGCGGTGTTGTGCTGGCACTTGAAGCCGCCGATGTCGGAGCCGACATGCGCGACGCCCGACAGCGACAGCGTGATCGCGGCGCGAACCTGCGCCGGCAGGCCCTCGGCGAGGCCGAACGATGCGTCCGGATCCCCGGACCACGTCATCGGCGCGTACTGCTGCGCACCCGTGTAACCGGAGCGCGAGAAGTAGTACCAATCGCCGGGCTTCACGGCCTCGAGCGCGTCGTGCGCGGCCTGATCGTAGAGCACGGGGAACGCGTTATGGAGCGACGCACCAGTCTCGCCGTCGTGCGCCTTCCACGTGTTCTGCACGTACTCGCCGAAGTCGTACATCCAGCCCGAGTAGCCGAGATCGAGCGCGCGCTTGAACTGCGCCGTGAAGTACGCGACCGCGTCGGGGTTCGTGACGTCGATCGTGTACACGGTCAGCGTGCCGCCGCTGATCAGCGTCACGGTGCCGAACGAGTCGTCGGCCGCCTTCAGGAAGTAGTCGTTCGCCGCACCCGTCGCGGTCAGGCTCGCGAGCGGGCTGCTCGGATCGCTCGAGAAGTACGGGTTGAAGTAGCCGATCATCTTGTAGCCGAGGTCCGTAGCCTGCTGGACCCAGGCCGCGAGCGCGGCCTCGTTGCCGACGTCGTTGCCGTTCGGTTGGAAGTGCAGCGTGTCGTCGACCATCGTGAGCGCGAGCCCGTTGTCGCGCATCGCCTGGATCTCGGAGACATTGCCGACCATCCCGCCGCGATTGATCCGGCGGCGCGGGCCAAAGCTCCAGTCGGGCGGAATCATCGCGCGGCCGGTCGTCGCGGTGAACGTGTCGAGGACCTGGAGCGGCCACGGTCGCGTGTCGCCGGTGTGCGGGACGTAGACCTCGAACGCGATCGTCGGCCCGATCTCCCACGCGCGCCAGCGATCCGGCGACTCGTTCGCGAGCTCGAACTGATTGAAGTACGTCGTGTCGAGCCAGAACCCATAGCCCGACGTCGAGAGGAAGAACGGGACCGGGTAGTAGGTCATCGTTCCGCCGTTCGGATACGGATTGTCGAGCGACGCGGGGACGTCCTCGCCCATCGTCAACCCGCCCTCCTCGGGCCAGTTGTAGACGGACATGCCGCGATGATCGACCTGGTCGTAGCGCTCGCCGAGTCCGAGGAACGCTTCGTCGGCGGGAGAGTTGAACCCGACCTCCCACGCGCGCGGCTCGATGCCCGTGCTCGTGACCTCGACGCGCAGCGCACCGTCGCGGAGCTTGTGGACGACGTGAATGCACTCGTTGTCCTTGCCGGCGAGCGAGACATCGAGCTCGTTCGCGGTCTGCGTCAGCTCGGTGACGTGAAGATCCTCGCGCCACGGATCGAAGTTCGGCGCGAGGAACAAGTAGCCCGTATAGAGCGCCTTGCCGATCGGGTTCGGCCCCGTCGTCCAGCCGAGCGTTCCGTGATCGAGCACGACGTTGCCGCTCGCGTCGTGCACCGTGAGCGAGTACGGCGACGTCGTGACGTCGACCGTCAGGTCGCCGTTCTGGATCGTGACCGATGCGGCGCTCACGCCGTCGCCGCAGGTCGGCGATGAACTACAACCAGTAAGGATCAGCGCTAGCAGGACGTGGCGCATCGACGAGGCCGTGTAACGCGGAGCGTGCGACAGCGGCAAGGATCATCTGATGGAACGCCTTACTGTGGGAAGTTCAATTAATCGGGCACGTCGTCGTGGGGCACGCGTTCGAGGCATTCGGCACATTGCTCTGGAGGCAACCCACCACGTTCGCGAACGTGTTCGACGCCGTGAAGTCGATCGCGCTGACCGACCAGCCGCGATATACGCCGGCATTCGCGCTGTCGGAGATCGCCGTGTTCGTGAGGAACGCCGGTGGCACGATGTTCGGCGCGAGGCTGATCAACACGGCGCTGTCTTCCTTCAATACGTGCGACGCCGGGTCGGATTCGCACACGCCGACCGAGAAGCTCGCGCCACCCGCGTAGCGGATCACCGCGTGATCGACCGAGGTCGCGGCGGAGACGGCGTTGCGAAACTCGAGGCCCTGCCAGTCGCCGGCGGTGGGCGTCGCCGACGACGAGGTGAACGTGATCGGCTTCGCCGCGGTGCCGATCGCGACCAGCGCGCCCTGCCCGGTTCCATCCGCGTGGCCGCGGACCTGGAGTCGGCTCGTGTTGCTCGTGCCCTGCGGCACGAACTTGACCGTCACGCCGGCTTCGATCGTGAGCTTCTCGCTCGGGCTGCCGTTGAGACCATCGCCGACGACGATCACCGTCGGCTTCACGCCGACCTGATAGGGCACGCCGCGATCGTGAAGCGTGACATCGGCGAGCAGCGTGCGGCCTTGCTCGTACGCCGCCGCGGTGCCCGCGCTCTGGAGCAGGATCGCGTCGGCGTTGTTGCCGGTGTACGCGCCATCCGGCAGCTCGTTCGCGCTATCGGCGCCGAGCAGGATCGGATAGAAGCCCGAGCGCGTGATCGTCAGCGCGGTCGATGCCGGCATGAACCGCGCCGCGTTCATGAACACGCCGATGCCGGAAGCACCGTCGACGGTGACGTGGTCGACCGAGAGCAGCGCCGGCAGCGCCGCGCTACCGCGCACCGTGATCGTCGAACCGAGCTGATCGGCCGTCGTGTAGTCACCTGCGGTGCCGCCGCCGACCAGCGTCGCGTGCGCGAGCGTGAGCGTCGCCGGCGCGATCGCCGAAACGTGTCCCCACGGTTGCGCCGCGTTATCGCGGACGAAGCGGATCGGTGCGGCGTCCGTGCCCTGCGCGACCAACGCCGTTCCGGTCGTGACCTCGATGCTCGCGTTCGGTGCGAGGCGAACCTCGGTGCACGCAGCGATCGTGAGCGTGCCACCTCTCACGGTCACGGTACCCGTGACCTCGTGAACGCCCGTAGCCCACGTCTCGTCGGCGGTGATGTTGCCGGCGTGCGTGCCGACGACGGTCGTCGGTGCGCACGGAGGTGCAGCATCGGGAGCATCTGCCGGCTGGGCATCGGCGATCGTGTGTGACGGATCACCGCCACAGGCGGCAGCGGCGAGCAGGCAAAAGGCTAGCGACCTCATGTAGAGGAGGAGCAGCCTCGTGCAGTTCGTCGCGTCGAAATCGACCGCGCAGGCGCCAATAGTTACGGGGACATCGCCATCGCCTGCATCACGGCGTGGGTCTGGTGCTGGGTCACGTCGATCCGTAGGACCGGGTCGCTGCGCTCGCTCTGGACGCCGCCGATCGCGCGCTTCTCTGGATCGTGCGCGCGAATGAACGTGTTCGCGGTGCTGCCGCCGATCTGCAGCGCGAGGAGCTTCGCGACGAGTTGCTTCGCTGCATTCGCGTAGCGAGTCGCGCGTTCCGTATCGCCGAGCGTGCGCGCGAGCTCGGCCGCGGGGATCAAGCCTTCGAGCGCGTACGCGACGTTGCTCTTGCGGTTCACCAGGTGATGCGGGCCGAGCTCCCAGTCGGTCATCGCGAAGATCGTCTGCGCGTAGGGCTGGAACTCGGGCCATCCGGTGCCGATCAGCTCGTAGAGCGCCATCGTGCTCCACTGGTAGAACGCCTTCGTCTCGTCGGCGTGCCCGGCGACTGCCGCGCGAGCGAAGTCGGCGATCGTCGCGCGGAGGTCGGCGCGATCGAGGTAGCGCGCGGACATCGCGAGTGCGAGCAGCGCTTCGCCGTCACCGTAGGGCGATGGATCGCCGGTATGCGAGCCGTCGTCGGTCGCGTATGTGCCGAACAACATCCCATCGTCGCGGCGCGCGGCGAGGATGAAGTGGAGATAGCCGTCGAGGCGCGCGGTGTGCTCGGCGATGTCGCCGTGACCGGCGCGGATGTACGCGAGCTCGGCGAGTGCGACGAGCGCGATCGCGCCGATGCCATCGCTGACGTGGCCCGGTGCGCGGACGTAGCGACCACCGTCGGGTGTCGTGCCGTGACCACGGTCGAAGTACGCGAGGCTGCGCTCGACCGCGGGCTGGAGCGCCGGATCGCGCTCGTACGCGAGAGCGAGCACCCACGCGGCGCCGGCCTGGCGGACCAGGTTGTTGCCGGGCACCACGCGATCGGCGACCCAGTCGTACGCGTACGTGAAGTCGCCGTCGGGCGTCTGCGCAGCGACGAGGTACTGGACGCCGAGGCGATACGCATCTTCGAGCTGATCGCGCGTCGCCGAGCGCGGCGCGGCCATCTCGATCGCGCAGCCTCCGAGGACCGCGGCAAGGACGACGACAGCTCTCACGCAGCACGAGCATGCTGGAGATGACTCAGGTCGCGCAACCGCGACGACCGCGTCATAGGGGTTCACGGAATTCGCGGCGAGATCGAGGCAACGAGCGTCCCGGACCGTTCGCCGCGCTGGCATGTCGGCTGCTATCTCCGCCGGCATGCGGTGGCTCGTCTTGTGTGCGCTCGTCGGCTGTGTCGATCCGAATGGAACCCCCTCCAACCAGCCGGAGGGAGGATGCGCCGACATCGCGCGTGTCACATTCACGCACGGCGGCTCGTCGTTCGTCGTCCAGACGCTCGCGATCGCCGAGGGTGGCAGAGCGAACCTGGCGCTCGAGTGCATCCTCCCGGATCTGCCGGGGCGAGCTACCTGGGATCTCCCTTCGATAGCCACCGCGTCGAACGATGCGGTGACCGCGTTTCAGAACGGCTCGATGCTCTCCATCCACGGCGTGCATCAAGGTTCCGCGTCCGTCGCGATCACGGCTAGCGATGGCGGTTCGTACGGCTCGATCTCGATCGAGGTCGCGCCGGCCGATCATCTGGCGTTCGGCTCCGAGAATGACGACATCCCGACGAACGTCGAAGTCGCGTTCGCGAAAGAATTCGGCACGCTCGACGAGGTCAAGCTCGCGAGCAGCGCGGGCGTCGTGCTGGTCGACGACGACATGGTCGTCACGCCTCCCGCTGGATCCACGCGAAGCGCGCTCGGTCCCGCTTTCTTCGACATCGCCGCGATGCCGCTCGGCGACACCACGATCGAAGTCGACGCTGGAGGCTCGACGTTGACCGCCCCGTTCAGCGTCGTCGATCACGCCGACGCGATCGCTCTGGTGAACCGCGATCTGATGATCTCGTCCGCGCCCAACTCGTCGAGCGATGTCTGCTTCGCGGCGACGCTCGGAACGAAGTTCGTCGCCGGGTTGCTCTGGAGCTACACGCTCGAAGGCGCCGAAATCGGCGGCTCGAACTGCGATCATGTCGGAGCGGTCAGTGACGTGAACCACGACGGCAAGGTCACGGTCGGCACGAGCGCGGGCGGTGTGTCGGCACAGATCGACGTTCCGGTCCACTAGCCGAACGGGGGAGCGCTCCCGGCAGCCGGTGCGATCGACCTGCGGTATGCACGAGCCATGAGTGATTCCCCGTACGTGCCGCCCGCGGTCTGGACCTGGCAACAAGGCAACGGCGGCCAGTTCGCTAGCATCAATCGGCCGATCGCTGGACCGACGCACGACAAGGAGCTGCCGGTCGGCCGCCACCCGTTCCAGCTCTACTCGCTCGCGACGCCGAACGGCGTGAAGGTCACGATCCTGTTCGAGGAGCTCCTCGCCGCAGGTCACGCCGGCGCGGAGTACGACGCGTGGCCGATCCAGATCACGAAAGGCGAGCAGTTCGGCAGCGGCTTCGTCGAGGTCAACCCGAACTCGAAGATCCCCGCGATGGTCGATCGCTCGGGCGACAAGCCGATCCGGGTGTTCGAGTCCGCCGCGATCATGATGCACCTCGCGGAGAAGTTCGGCGCGTTCCTGCCGACCGCCCCTGCCCCGCGCGCCGAGTGCCTGTCGTGGCTGTTCTGGTTGATGGGGAGCGCGCCGTTCCTCGGCGGTGGCTTCGGCCACTTCTACGCGTACGCGCCGACGAAGATCGAGTACGCGATCGATCGCTACGCGATGGAAGTGAAGCGCCAGCTCGACGTGCTCGATCGCCGGCTCGCGCAATCCGAGTACCTCGCCGGGCCTGAGTACACGATCGCCGACATGGCGACGTGGCCTTGGTACGGCGCGCTCGCGCTCGGTCAGGTCTACAGCGCGGGCGAGTTCCTCTCGGTGAAGGACTACAAGCATGTCCAGCGGTGGACCGCGCAGATCGGCGCGCGTCCCGCCGTGCAGCGCGGCCGCAAGGTCAACCGCACGTTCGGCGATCCGAAGGATCAGCTCCACGAGCGTCACGACGCGAGCGACTTCGAGCTGCGCACGCAGGACAAGCTGGCGGCGAAGCCGGCCTGAGCTATTGTCGGCCCATGGCAGGTCGATGGTTCTGGGTGGTGCTCGCGGCGTGTTCGACACCGAAGACCGACGAGCCACAACCGCCCGCGAAGGGCTTCGTCGTGCCCGCAGAAGGCGGCGAGTTGCTGTATCGCAAGGGCAACACGGTCACCGTCAAGGTCGACCTCCACAGCTCGAAGCAGATGGCGATGGGGACGCAGCACCTCGATCCTGGCTCCGGGATCCCGATGCATCGCCACGAATACGAGGACGAAGTCCTGTTCGTCCACGGCGGCGAAGGCGTCGCGATCGTCGACGGCAACAAGACCGTCGTACATGAGGGCGCGACCGTGTTCGTGCCGCACGGCACGTGGCACGGTGTCGAGTCGAGCGGCAAGGCCGTCGAGCTCGTGTGGGTCGTGACGCCGCCCGGGCTCGAAGACTACTTCCGCGCAACCGGCGTGCATGAAGGCGCGCCGCGTTCGTTAACACCCGCCGAGCTCGACGAGATCGGCCGCAAGCACGGCACCGAGTTCCGCCACTAGCTCAGCCGCCGGCTGGCTCTTCGTCGGACCAGATCACCGCTCGACGCTGCGCTTCGCTCAGGTAGATCGCGCTGTCCGTATTGACGAGAGCGCCTTGCAGGTCGGCACCCTCGAAGTTGCAGCGGTCGAACAGCGCCGCACGCAGATCGCAGTCGACGAGGCATGCGCCGCGAAAGTCGACCTCGATGAAGTCGTTCCAGCTCAGGCACGAATGCCGCAGATCGGTGTTCCGGAACGAGCACTTCTCGATCTCGGAGCGGCCGAAGAACATGCCCGGCAGCGTGAGGTTCGAGAGGTCTGCATCGGCGAGGCGCGTCCGGAAGAACTCGATCCCGAGCACGTCGTCGTCGGCGTGTGGCCTTCGCGCGGGTGGCGCGGCAGGTGCCGTCCCCTCCTCGATGTGGCCGTCCTGCTCGAGCCTACGCACCGAGTCCGCGTAGCTCAGGCGCGCCATCAGCCGGCCGTCGGATTCGGGGTCGGTGGGGCGACGCGCGTGAGGATGTTGCGATCGGTGTGGTGGAACAGCTTCTCGGTGCCGACGACCTTCATCACGGTGTCCTGCTTGTAGGACCAGGTGCCGTCGGCGTGGCTGGTGACGGTCATCGTGAACTGTTCGGTGCGAAAGCCGTACTCGAGGAAGCTGTTCGAGATGATGCCGTTCGTCATCGAGCCGCGGACAGCCTCGACGGTGAACGACAGATCGTCGGGATTCGCTTTGCCCTGCGCCATCGCGACCTGACCGCGCGGAATCGCGAGCGTCATCAGGATCGTCCCGGTCGCCGGTTCCCACAGCCAGTAGCCGACCTGATCGTGGAACGTCTGGACCTCGCCGGGCTTCACGATGTGGACGTGATAGCGCAGGCCGTAGAACAGCTGCGGGCCGTTCGTCTGCGCGTCGATCGGCTGGAGCTCGATCCGCTCGACGTAGACGTTGTCCTCGGGGCCGTTCGCCGACGGGTGCGTATCGACGCCGCGTTCGCCGACCCACACGCCGGCGAGCGCGCGCAGCGGGCCGAGTTGCTCGATCGTGCTCGGATCGGGCACCGGTTCGGTGAACACGTCTGTCGGCATGTCCGGCATGAAGTCGCATACTTACATCGAGAACGTTGCCGGCGTCGACTCCGAGGCATTGTCTTACTTCACGCGTATAGTATATTAGTTCACGCGTATAGTATGAAGCCTCGGTTCATCTACCTCCTGAGCGTCGCCTATCGGCGGTTGCATGGCGCGATCGCGCGCGACACCGACGGACAGACCGCGGCACGCGCCGGGCTCCTGATGGCGCTCTCGCCAGAGCACGGCACGCCGATGGGCCAGCTCGGCGCCGCGCTCGATCTCGGCGCCCCGGCGATCTCGAATCTCGTCGAGCGCGCCACTCGCGCGCGGCTGATCGAGCGCGTGCCGGATCCCGAGGACGGCCGTGCCTGGTTGGTCACGCTGACGAAGGCCGGTGTCGCGAAGCGCAAGGAGGCGATCGAAGGCGCGCGGGTGTTGAACGCGCAGCTGTGCGACGGCTTCAGCGAGGCCGAGCTCGCCGTCGTCGCGCGCTGGCTCGAGGCAGTGGCCCACAAGTTTCCGAAACGCGAGGAGTCCCATGACTGATCACATCCGAATCTCGAAGTCCGAAGGCGTCTTGACGCTGGTCATCGACCGGCCCGCGAAGAAGAACGCGCTGACCGACGCGATGTACAAGGCGCTCGCCGACTCGCTCGAAGCAGCGCACGACGACCCGGAGGTCCGAGCGATCTTGCTGCGCGGCGAAGGCGACATGTTCACGTCCGGCAACGACGTCGGCGAGTTCGCGGCGATCGCGATGAGCGGGCAGCAACCGCAGCACGTCACGCGGTTCCTCCGCGCACTCGCGACCGCGACGAAGCCGATCGTCGCTGCCGTGCACGGTCGCGCGGTCGGCGTCGGCGTCACGATGCTGCTCCACTGTGACCACATCGTGCTCTCCGACGACGCGCAGCTGACGACGCCGTTCGTCAACCTCGCGCTCGTCCCCGAGGCGGCATCGTCGCTGTTGCTCCCCGCGCGGATCGGTCACGTCCGTGCGTTCGCGATGTTCGCGCTCGGTGAACCGGTCAGCGCGCAGGATGCAGTGGCGTGGGGCATCGCGAATAGGGCCGTGCCCGCTGGCGAGCTCGTCGCGACCGCCGAGGCATTCGCGCGCAGGCTCGCCGCGCAGCCGACGGGAGCGCTGACCGCGACCAAGGCGTTGATGCGCGACAGCGCCGCCCTGCTCGCTCAGATCGAGACCGAGAACCAGCGATTCTTCGAGCGCCTCAAGAGCGCCGAAGCGCGCGAGGCATTCATGGCGTTCGCGCGGCGCTCAGCGAGCCGAGCCGGATCCTGATCCGGTCGGCGGCAACCGAAGTGCGGCGTCGACCTTCGCTTGCGCCGTGTCGATCACCGACTTCGTCTCGGTATCGATCAGCTGATCGAGCTGGGTCTCGAGCTGCTTCGACACATCGTCGAACAGCGCGGCCGGCTTCGCCTTGAGGTCGGTCAGGTACGCGGTCGCCTTGCCGAACACGTCCTTCGCCTGTGCGCACAGCGCCTTGAGATCGTCGCCGCCGCCGGAGAGCTTCGCCATCGCGCACGCGCCGATCACCATGTCGGCCGTATCGCTCAGCTGCGCCTCGATCGGCGTGATCGCCTTCGTGATCGTCGCCTCGACCTGCGCCGCCAGCGGCTCGATCGCACCGCGGACCTCTCCCGATACCTTCGCGCGAACGTCGGCGAGCTGCTTTGCCGCGCCGGTGTCCTTCAGCATCTTGTCGAGCTCGCCGCCGAGGTTGCCGAGCCGGGTCGACGCTTCTGCGAGGCTGCCCTTGAACTGGCGCAGTTGCGCGACGCCATCGGCGAGCGTCGCGACGACCGTATCGACCGTATCGAGCTTCGGCACGTGCGCCTTCAGGCTCGTGTACTGCGGTGTCTTGCGGAAGCCGTTCAACAGATCGATCGGCGCCGCCAGCGTATCGAGCTTGTCGAGCACGCCCGCGAGATCGTCGAGCCGCGACTTCTGGGTCGCGACCGCCATCACCTTCTCCGGCGTGACGACCGCGACGCACGCGTTGTCCTTGATCACGCTGCCCGCGGGGCACGTCGTCGGCGCCGGCGGTGGCGCAGCGGAGCCGGCCCCCGAGTCCGTCTTGTTGCCACACGCACCGATCAAGAGCGCTGTCGCGATCACGAGTCTCATCGCAGCGACGGTAGCGTAAATTGCACGCCGTGAGCGACAACCCGTACATCAAGCGGTATCCGAGCCCGACCGGCGCGCACGCGGTGGTCACCGTCGACAACGAAGTGAAGATGTCGCACTGGATCTCCGAGCCGACGCTCGTCGACGCGAACGATCAGGCGGTGCTCGAATTCACCAGCTCTTGGAGCGCCGACCAGATCACGTGGCTCGATGCCGGGCACGTGAAGCTCGCGATGCGCCACTACCCCGGCGATCGGGACGCCGTCGTCACGATCGATATTGCCGCGCGGACCGTCACGCTCGGCGATGGCCGCGTGCTCGACTTCACGGCGTTTCAGATCTGGCTGCGATAGATCCGCACGCGCCTGACAACCCCGTGCATCTTGCGCTCGGTCGCCTCGACCAGCCCGTAGCCGGCGCGCTCGAGCACGCGGCACGATCCCGCATTGTCCGCGGCGACGATCCCGTCGATGCTCGCCAGGCCGACCGTCTGCAATCCCCACGTGGTCATCGCGCGCACCGCCTCGGTTGCCAGGCCCCTGCCCTGGTGCGAATCGGCAACCGCGTAGCCGATCTCGATCACTTCTCGTGCACGGCTAAGCCCGACGTGCCCGACGAGCGCGCCATCCGCACAGATCCCACGCACCACCGGTGACACGCGCGGGTCCGCCGCGGCGGCGTACGCGATCAGCGTGCGGACGATCTCGAGGGCCTGCGCCTCATCCGCGTAGACCTGATCGGGAAGCCACTCGCGCATCCCGCGTTCCTGACTCATCGCGAACAGCGCGCGTGCGTCACCGAGCTCGAGAGGTCGCAGTGTCATCACTGGAAGCAGCGTACACTGTGCGCTCGCGTGACCGAACAACCGAAGAATCCTCTGCACGGGATCACGCTCGAGCGGATCGTGACGGAGCTCGTCGAGTTCTTCGGCTGGGAAGACCTCGCCGAGCGCACGCGGATGAACTGCTTCACGACCGATCCGAGCGTGAAGTCGTGCCTGAAGTTCCTGCGCAAGACGCCGTGGGCGCGCGAGAAGATCGAGAGCCTCTACCTCTTCATGCTGCGCGAGAAGAAGCGGCGTGGCTAGCGCCAGCCGACTTCGAGCCCGACCGCGTAGCGCGCTGCGAGCGCATCGGGCTTGTAGTCACCGATACCGTTGTCGAGCACGAGATGCTCGTCGGAGACGGGCACCGCGAGCTCCATCGAGCCGATGAATCGGATCTGATTCGACAGCGGCCACGCGACGCCGACGCCGGCGCCGATCGCGGTCCACCGCCGGCCATCGGGCGTGTCGCCCATCACCATGCGCGGCAGCACGTCGGGCATGTCCTTCGCACCGGCGACTTCGCCGACCTCGGCGAGCAGCCACGCGCGAAGCGGCATCTTCATCGAAGACCAACCGGCGCGCATCGCCCACACGTCGAGGCCGAGCGGCACGGTCGTGCCACCCGACATCACGCGGTAGTCGTTCTCGGCCTGCCAGTGCGAGAGCGCGAGCTCGGCGAACAGCTCGTCGTGACGAACGTTGACCGCGACCTCCTCGCCGAAGTTGCGGCCCGGTAGCGCGCCGATACCGGACGCACCGGTGAGCCGGATGCCACCGCCCCAGCGCTCGGTCGTCGCGAGTGGATCGGGCCGCTCGCGCACGCCCAGCGCGGGAATCGCCCGCGGTTGTTCGCTCGGCGGAGCGACGTCGGTCGCTTCGCTCGTCGCGTCGACCGTCCCCGGTTGCGCACTCGCCGCGACCACACCCGTAGCAACGAACAGAAGCGACAGCTCGAGCCGCATGCTTGCCCCCTCGAGACACGGTGGTAGCACGCGCGGTTTCGCTCCGGTCGAACTTTTTAGCGCGTGAACTGGTACGTCCCGGCAGAGGTCGGCGTGGTCTTCGAGTCGCCGGATCTCGATTAGCGCGCAAATGCACCGACAAATGCCAGTATGTTCAAGGCATGGTGGACCAGCGGGTGAAGGAGCTCGTCGCGCTGCATGCGGCGGCTCGGCTTCTGCGCAACACGTCGCTATCGATCGACGCGTTGCTATCGCACATCTGCGCGCTGCTCCCGCCGGCGATGCAGTTCCCGGAGGACGCGTGTGCGCGGATCCGGTTCGGCTCGCACGAGCACGCGACCGAAGGCTGCGACGACGTCCAGGTGTGCCTCGCGAACGAGCTCGCCACCAGCGATGGCCGCAAGGGAACGCTCGAGGTCGGCTACCGCTCGCGCCGTCGGACTGCGGAGCTCCTGACCGAGGAGCGAGCGCTCGTCGATTCGGTGACCGAGATCCTCGGCGCCGAGCTCGAGCGGCGGGTGACCCTGCAAGCGGCCGCCGATCGTCAGGCGAAGCTCGCGCTCGCATTCGCGACGGCGAACCTCGGGCTGTGGGAGTGGGACGTCGATTCCGGCCAGGTGGTGTGGTCTCCCGAGTCAGCCGCGATGGCCGACACTCCCGCGATCGAGGGCCTGTTCTGGGCGAACAGCCACTTGATTCATCCCGACGATCGCGAACGCGTGCGCGGAGCGCTGAGCGCGGTGACCACCGTCCCAGGGCGGGTCGTCGACGAGGAGTTCCGGTTTGCGCGCGAGACCGGCAGAGACGTGTGGGTCAGCGCGCGCGCCACGCACGTGGCCGCGACCGCCGAACGCGGCGCCCGCGTGATCGCGATCCTCGCGGACGTCACGCGGCGTAAATTGCTCGAAGCGCGCGTAGCCCAACTCCAGAAGCTGGAGGCGATGGGTCGAGTCGCCGCCGGTGTCGCCCACGACTTCAACAACCTGTTGTTCGTGCTCCAGGTCAGCGCGAGCGAGCTGCTCGAAACGCTGCCGGCCGACGACGACCGCCACGAGATCGTGCGCGAGATGGTCGAAGTCGTCGGCCGCGGTGAAGCGCTCACGAAGCAGCTCCTCGCGTTCGGCCGCAAGTCGGAGACGCTGCCGGTGATGCTCGAGCCCGACGTCGTGATCCGCAGGGCCGAACCGATGCTGAAGCGCCTGGTCGGGCCGCAGATCGAGCTAGTCACCGACCTCGATTGCCCGATCCAGATCTTCGCCGATGCGACGCAGCTCGGTCAGGCGGTGATGAACCTCGTCGTCAACGCGCGCGACGCGATGACGGACAGCGGCACGATCACGATCAGGACGCGCGTCACCGAGCTCGAAGGCGGTGGCCGGCACGCGACGATCACCGTCGCCGATACCGGCCACGGCATCCCTCCGGAGGTCAAAGACCGCCTGTTCGAGCCGTTCTTCACGACGAAGGCAGCGGGCAAGGGCACCGGGCTCGGGCTCGCGGTCGTGTTCGGCGTCGCCCAGCAGTGCGGTGGGTCCGTCAGCGTCGACAGCGAGCCCGGCAACGGCGCGCGGTTTCACGTCAACATCCCCGCGCGCTACTCGTAGGTGATCGTGACCTCGGCGGCGCTGCCGGCGCGCGCCGCGACGACGCGATGGGTGCCCGGCGTCGGGATCCATGACTCGGCGGGCTGACCGTCGATCGTCCACTGCAGCGCAGGATCTGCAGGCACGGCGGCGAGCGGTGGCCGCTGCGAGGCCGCCGCGCGATACGGCTCGAGGACGAAGTGTGCACCGTCGACGGGCGACGTGATCCGCGGCGGGCCATCGGCGATCGCGACCTCGCACATCGGAGGCGCGGGCCAGCCGGCGGCGGCGGCCCAGTTGCGGACCTGCGGCGGAACGACGATCGCGGCGGCACCGCACACGACCTGGTGCCAGTCGCACGTCTCGGTCGGTACGTGGCCCTGGATGAACAGCTCGCGCTTGGTGTGCTCGCAGTGCGGACCGGGACGCTTGCCGGAGAGCGGGCAGATATCAGCCGATACGATCGTCTGCGGCCGCGGCGGCTCCGTCGGCGTGCCGAACCGTGCGGCGATCGCGGCGTAGACCGCGCGAACGAGCGGCGTCGCACCCTCCGTCGACATCACGTGATAGGTCGGCGAGCCGTCGAAGTTGCCGGCCCACACGCCGACGGTGTATTCGCGCGTGACGCCGATCGCCCACAGATCGGTGTACGCCTTCGTCGTGCCGGTCTTGAGCGCGACCTTGAACGGCAGCTCGAGCGGCACGCGATCGCCGAACATCGGCTTGCGCGCATCGGGATCGCTGAGGATGTCCCAGAGGAGATACGTGACCTCCTCGGAGAACACGGGCGCGCGCTCGGTCGTCGGCTCGCTCCACGTCTTGCCGTCGACGCCGGTCGCGAGCTGGACCGCGCGCGGTGCGATCGGCTTGCCGCCGCGGCCGATGAACGTGAACGCGCTCGTGAGATCGATCAAGCGGACCTCGGCGTGACCGATCGCGAGCCCGAAGTCGTAATCCTCGTCGGGGCGATCGAGCGTCGCGAGCCCCGCCGCGCGCAGCTTGCGCAGCACCGCCGGTACGCCGACGCGCTGGAGCGTATGGACCGCGGACAGGTTGTACGAGCCTGCGAGCGACTCGCGATAGCGCGCCGGGCCGTGACTCTTGACGTCGGTCGTGTACGACTCGTGCGCGTCCTCGGGCAGCACGAGATCGAGCGCGAGCGATGCCGGCGTGTCGCCGCGCTCGAACGCGGTGCCGTAGACGAACGGCTTCAGCGTCGAACCCGGGCGCAGCCGTGCGGTCACGCCGTCGAACGCGCCGTTGCCCGCGTCGTCGTGATAGTTGCGCGAGCCGACCATCGCGAGGATCGCTCCGTCGGAGTTACGCATCACGACGAGCGCCGCTTGGTCGACGTGGCGCGAGCCGATCCGACCGAGGTGGCTCGCGAGCGCGACCTCGACCTGTTGTTGCAGCGGCCAGTCGAGCGTCGTCGTCACGCGCGATGCGTGGCGCAGCTCGGCTGGCAACCGCTGCTTCACGAATTCGGCGAAGTGCGGCGCGCGAAAGCTCGGCTTGTGCTTGTCGAGATCGAGCGGCACGCGCTCGGCGAGGGCGCGATCGAAGCCGGTGATCCGCCCGGCACTCTCCATCAGCGCGAGGATGTGAGCGCGCCGTTCGATCGCACGCGCCTCGTGGCGGAACGGATCGTACGAGGTCGGGCCGCGCGGCAGCACCGCGAGGAATGCGGCCTCGCCGAGCGACAGCGCCGACGCGTGCTTGCCGAAATACAGCTGCGCCGCTTGCTCCGCACCCCACGCGCCGTGGCCGTAGTAGACGCGGTTCAGGTACTGCTCGAGGATGTCGCGCTTCGACAGCGTGCGCTCGAGCCGGCCCGCGAGCACCATCTGGCGCAGCTTGCCGGTGATGCTCTTGCGCGGCGTCCCCGCGAGGATCCGCACGAGCTGCATCGTGATCGTCGAGCCGCCGAACTCCGGGCTGCGACCGCGAACATCGAGCCAGCTGGCGCGCACGATCGCGGACCAATCGACGCCGCCGTGGTCGTAGAAGTCGTTGTCCTCCGACGCGAGCGTCGCGGAGATCAGATACGGCGAGATCTGGTCGAGCGAGACCCAGCGCTCTTTCGTGCCCGCGCTCGTCGCCTCCTGGCGGAGCAGCACGCCGTTCGCATCGGCCAGCGTCAGCGAGCTCGCGGAGGTCTTCGCGAGCAAGTCGCTCGGGAACGAGACCACGCGGATCGCGACGTGCCACGCGAGGGTCAGCACGAGCCAGGTCGCAGCGATCGCGACGAGTACGCGCCGCGGCCAGCGCAGCTTGCGACTGCGCCATATCTCGCGCAGCCGATTCACCTCGCCACGACCTCCAGGACGTCGAGCGCGGTGTTCGCGTTCGTCTTCGGGTCGTACATCAGCTGCGAGGTGGCCGGCGGCCGCGTGAACTTGCCGGCGGCGATCGCGCGGATCGAGTACTCGTAATCGAGCGAGCCCATGTAGACGTACTCCGACGCGAAGTCGACCCGATCGTCGTGGATCTCGCGATCCTCGTCCCACCAGATCGGCTTCTCCGTCACGGTCGCAGCGCCGACCGTCGCGAGCTTCGTATTCAGCGCCTCGAACCCGGCGGGCAACGCGTCGCTCACCATCAGGTGCGTCGATTCATCGGGCACCTTGACGTGGAGCTTCACGACGACCACATCGCCGACCTTGAACGACGTCTTCGCCTTGCCGGCCTCGTCGGTGTACTCGCGCGTGATCTCGATGCCGTGCGACTCCGGCTTGATCATCTCCGGCCGCACGCGATAGCGAACGCCGACGTTGTACGCGACCTCGCCCTGCGGCGCGAACGCGACCTCGGTATCCGCAGCGAGCGGCAGCGTCAGGATCCGCAGCTTCTGCTTGCCGGCGAGCTTCGTCGACAGCACTTCCTTACCGGCGATCTGGATCGCGACCGACGGCGACGTTCCCGCGAACGCCTTCGCATACGTCGTCAGCGCGAGCAGCGAATAGAAGTTCGCGTGGGTGTCCCAGTACTTCGTCAACCGGCGCTGCTTCATCAGCGTCTGGACGAGCGGCTTGATCGCGGCGCTCTTCGGATCGAGCTCGACGAGGCCGAGCAGCACCGCGCTCGTCGTCCGCGTATCGCTCGACATGTAGTAGTCGTGCTCCTTCTCGTCGGGCTCGTGGATCAGCGCCTCGGTCTTCGTCGCCGCGTTCGCGGTAACCGCGAGCTCCGCGACGACTTTCTGGACCGCCGGATCGTTCTTGCCGACCGACATCGCGAGCGCGCGCGCCGCGTAGACCTTGCCGTAGATCGGCAGCTTGCCCTCGGTGAGGAGGTTCGTCGCGACCGCCGCCGCGCCCTTGTCCTTGTAGAGCGCGCGGACGTACGCCGCGAACGCCTGCGCCGCGAGGTTGCCCATCTCGCTGTACACGGGCTGGTTCTTGTCGGGGTTGAGGCCGTCGTTCGCGAGGTACGCGAGCGCCTCGTCGATCCGCGACGAATCGACCGGGTAGCCGGCCTGCTTCGCGAGGTAGAGGCCCCACAAGCCGTACGCGGTGTAGAACGCGTTCGGCTCGCCATCGGGCCACAGCGAGAACCCGCCGTACGCGGTCTGCTGCTTGTTGATCCGCATGATGCCGGCCTTCACGAACCCGTCGAGCTTGTCGCCGGTGAGGCCGTCGATCGCGAGCGACTCCGCGAGATCGCGCACCGCGATCATCGCGACCATCTTCGAGGTCGTCTGCTCCATGCAGCCGTACGGGTAACCGATCAGATCGCCGAGCCCGTCCTCGATGCCCGACAGGCCATCGGGATCGACCGACACGATCAGCTCTGCCGACGCAGGCACCGCATCCGCCGGCAGCTTCACGCTGACGGTCTTCGCTCCCTTGATCACGCCGTGGTCGAGATCCGCGGTCTTCACGAACCCGGGATGCTTCACCGGTAGCTCGAGCTTCACCGCATCGGTCTCGTTGTTCATCGCGACCGAGAACGTGAGCGAAGCCGTGCCCGTCGCGGCCGGCGTGAGATCGAACATCACCGGGATCCGGCCGCCCGCAGGAACCGCGACGGTCTTCTCGGCGCCGTTCGGGATCGTGACGTGCTCGTCGCCCTGGATCTTCACCGTGGCGTTGCCCGGCTTGCCGGTCTCGTTGTGGACGACGACGCCGCCTTGCAGCGAATCGCCGAGGCTGACGAACCGCGGCAGCGCCGAGTGAAGCTGCAGCGGCTTGCTCACGGTGAAGCGCTTGTCGGCGGAGCCGAACCGGTACGCGTTATCCGCGGCGACCGCCATCATCCGAAATGCGGTGAGGTTGTCGGGCGCCGCGAACGTCACGGTCGCCACGCCGTTCGCGTCGGTGACCGCGCCGGGCACCCACACGGCACTCGCGACGAACCGCGACCGCACCGTGCCGACCGAGTCGCCGCCGGTCGCGGGCCGCTCGATGTTCGGCGCCGGGATATCGCGGATGTACTCGAGCTGGGTCGCACTCGTCACGCCGAGGCCCCACGGCGCGTAGAACGTCGCGACCGGATCCGGCGTCTTGTAGGCGATCAGCGACAGCACGCCTTCATCGGCCGCCGTGATCGAGACTTCGGCGGAGACCGGCTTGCCCTGCCCGTCGAGGACCTTCACCGTCGCGGTGACCTGCTCGCCGGGCTTGTACGACTTCTTGTCGCTCTCGACCGAGACGGTCAAGCGGTTGTCCTGCGGTCGCACGGTCAGGTTCGCGATACCCATCCGCATACGCGGTTTGCCGCGCGGCCCGTCGCCGGTGCGGCCCTGGATCAATGCGACCGAGACATAGATGTTCGGCGCGTACGCCGCGGTGATCGGGACCTGCACGCGCTTCGTCGTCGGCGTGATGTCGATCAGGCGCTGCTCGATCACGCCGTCGCGCTCGATCGTGACGAGGCCGGTCGCGTTCGCGAGGTCGGTCTTCAGGATCAAGTTCGCGGTGTCGCCGGCCTTGTACTCCTGCTTGTCCATCGCGATGTCGAACTTGAGCGTGTCGTCGCTCTTCCACGACCCACCGCCATCGCCCCACGCGTAGAGGTTCTGCGCGGCGGGCGCGACCTCGGCCTTTTCGTTCTCGCCTTCGACGACGACGAGGTAGTCACCACCCGACGGCGGCGTGAACTCGATCTCGGCCGGCTTGCCACCGGAGATCTGGATCGGCTTGTCGAGTAGCGTCTGCTCGGTGTCCTTGCACTGATACGAGCCGCGATAGCCCCAGTCCTCCCACACGCAGTTCCAGTCGCGGCGCGTCACCTTCACCTTCGCCGGCCCGTCGACGACCTTGCCGTCTGGCGACACGCTGATGATCTCGAACTTCTGCGGCTTCTTGACGTCGAGGAAGTAGCCCGGCGACTTGATGCCGAAATAGCGCTTCGAACGGAAGTACGGAATCGTGAACGACTTCGAGATCACCTCGTTCGAAGGCGCGTGAACATCCGCCTGGACGAGCAGATCCGCATCGGTCGCGACCTCGTCCCGGCCTATCGAGAACGAGAAGTTGCCGTTGCCCTTCGCGTCGAGCGCGACGTGATCTTCGGTGACCATCGTCTGCGCGTCGTCGGATTCGTACATGTAATACGACTCGTAGTTGCGGTCGTCGCCGAAGTCGAAGTCGGGCAGCTTGTCGAAGCTGACCCGGCGCTTGCGGCTGTGAACCGAGACATCGACGCTGCCGTTGCGAACCGGCGCGCCGTAGAAGTAGTTCGCGGCGACGGTCGCGTGGATATCGCCGCGGCTGATCAGCAGCGGCTCCTTCGCCGAGCCCGTGACCTCGAACGTCGCCGGGCGATATTCCTCGACGGAGAACGACCGCGTGAACGTGCCGTGCTCGAGCTTCGCGACGACGTTGTAGTCGCCGAGCCGCGCATCGCCCGGCAGATCGATGTCGAACCAGAACCCGCCGAACGCGGACAGCGTCGCCGTCGTCGTCAACATCGCCTTGCCCTGCGGGCCGTCGACCTCGACCTCGACCTTCTTGCCCACCGCCGGTAGCGACAGTGGCGCGCCGAGCGACGTCACGCGCGCGAGGCCTTTCACGTGGACCTTGTCGCCGGGACGATAGAGCCCGCGATCGGTGTGCATGAACCCGCGGAGCTGCACCGGCGAGACCGAGCGCTCCGGCGTGATGTTGAACGCCCACGTCGACAACCCGCCGGTCGCCGATGGATTGATCATCGTCCAATCGGCCTGCGACTGGACGTAGACGCGCAGGCCATCGAAGCCTTCTTCCTTTGCACCGAGCGCCGCGATACCGGGCAGTGTCGCGATGCCGCTCGCATCGGTCGTGCCGGTCCACGTCTGCTTGCCCGTTTGATCGCGCACGGTCACGGTCGCACCGGGCAGCGGCTTGCCGGTCGACAGCTTCGTCGCCCACACCAGGCCGCGCGTCGGCGAGAGTTTGCTCACCACGCCGATGTCGGTGAAGTTGACGAGCACCTTCTTCTTGCCGCCATTTTCGAACGCGCCCTGCTGCACCTCCGGCGAGCCGAACTCGACGTAGTACATGCCCGGTCCCGGCGTGCCGCCGAGTACCTCGGTGGGGTCGAACGAGTGCTGGCCCCACTCGTTCTTCTTGCCGGTGATCGTCAGCTTCTTCGTCGTCGGTTTCAGCAGCTTCGTCTTGGTGAAGTCGACCGTCTTCTCGCCCCACCAGTCGAGCAACGGCGCGAGCTCGTGAAAGTTCGCCTGCGTGATCGCGACGGCGGTGACGTCGATCTCGGTGACGTTGCGCGTCCACAGCGGAACGACGGGCCGCTTGAGCTCGCCGACGAAATAGCCCGACTCGAGCGAGATCGTCGGCTTCGCATCGGTCGTGCGGAACTCGATGATCTGCGGCTTGCCGAGCGTCTGACCGAACACGTCCTTCTGCGCGCCGTCGATCGTGATCGTGTACTTGGTCTGCGCTTCGAACTGACCGGAGCAGCTGACGCCGGCCGGCGCGTCGACGAGCACGTGACAGCCCTGCGGGAACCCGGCGACGGCGGGAACGATCGACAATTTGAACGGCTCGGCGAGCGGATTCGACAGCTCGATCTGGAGCCGGAGCTTCTCGTCGGGAACGATGTCGTTGCCGCTCGGATCCATCGCGACGAACTTGAGCGGGCCGTAGGTGTGAAACTTCTCCTCGGCCGCGGCTTCGATCCCGAGATTGCCGACGACGCCCTTCAGGCCCGCTTTGCAGCGGAACACCCAGTCGGTGTCGAGCGCGAGGTCACCATCGGGCACGACCGCGAACGTCCTGCCCGGTGCGGCGGGCATCTTCGGCGCGAGCTTGACCTTCTTGTCGCCGGACTTCGCCGTGTACGCGCACTGCGCCGCGACCTCGTCGAACGTGACCTGCTGGTTGAACGACAGCCGCACGAGCTGATCCTTCGCCGCGCGGTTCTTCGGGCCGATGGCTTCGGCCGTCGCGGTCAGCCGCTCGGTGAAGAACTCGAAGCTCGTATCGACGCCGAGCTCGCTACCGTCGAGCGCCTTGGTCTCGCCGGGGACAACCGCGGTGTACTTCGTCGAAAGCGGCAAGCTCGTGGTCGGTACGACGACGAGCGTCTTGTCGTCGGTCCAGCGCGCTTCGTGTGCGAGCGCGGGCGTCAGCACGATCGGCGCGCTCGTAGCGATGCCGAGATGATCCTTCTTGACCATCGCGCGCGAGAACGCGAGCACCATCCGCAGCTCGCCATCGATGTGACCGGTCGGCGTGCCGGTGACCTTCAGATCACCCGGTTTGTGCTTCCCACCGCATCCCAACATCCACAACGCGAGGACGACCACACCGAGGTTCCGCATTAAGGAAGAACGTATCAGGCCCTTCCGGCATTCGATTTCGCTCCCGGCTACTTCTTGGTCGTCGGCGTGATTCCGAGGTCATCCAGCGGTGGGAGGTCGCCGATATTCGGCTGCAGCACGATCTCGATCCGGCGATTCTGCGAGCGGTGCTCGGGCGTGTCGTTCGCGGCGATCGGATCGAACTCGCCGTAACCAGCGGCCGCGAGCACGGTCGGTTTCATGCCCTGCGAGACGAGGTAGTGGACGACCTCGACCGCGCGCCGCGTCGACAGCTCCCAGTTCGAAGGGAACAGCTCGGTCTTGATCGGCACGTTGTCGGTGTGACCGGCGACCAGGAAGTCGCGATCCGGAACGGTCGACAGCACTTGCGCGATCCGCGCGAGCGCCGCTTTGCCGATCGGCTTGACCTCGGTGCGGCCCGAGTCGAACAAGATGTCGGTCGGCAGCGCGATGATCATCCGGCCGCTGCGCGTGATCACCTTGAGCTGGCCGGAGTCGATCATCCCGCGCAGCTTCGCCACGATGTCGTGATAGGTCGCGAGGCGCGCATCGGAGGCGGCCTTCGCCTTGCGCAGCTCTTCCAAGCGCGCCGCGGTATCGGTCATCGCCTGCGCGAGCTGCGACTTCTCTTTGACCAGGCTGTCGACGTTCTGGCCGAGCTTCTCGAGCCGGCTCTTCATCGTCGTGATCAGCGATGCGTCGTCGTCGAGCAACTTCTGGAGGTCTGCCTTCTCCGCGGTCGCCTTGTCGAGAGATGCCTGGACATCGGCGAGCTTGCCTTGAAGCTCGAGGTACTGCTTCTGCGCGGCGGCTTCGCGCTGCTTCGCAGAGGCGGCATCCGCATCGCGCTGCTTGGTCAGTTCGTCGACTTTGCGATTGTAGGTTCCGGTGCTCACGCACGCGGTCGCGAGGATTGCCACGAGGGCGAGTGTCTTCATCGCTGGCGAAGACGACCGCGTGTTCGCGTCGTTCATGCAGCGATCACTTTCGTGTCGACGCGACACGACGCGATGGGGCGTGGGGTGTGCCCCACGAGGCGGATTGCCCCTGTTTTGCGAAGGCTTAACCGCTTGCGGGCGCTACGCCACGCCGGCACGCTCGCTGCAAACGCAAACTCGCTGGAGGATCTGAATGACCAAGCTTGGCACCGTACTCATCTCGCTCTCGATCTGTCTTCCCGTTGTTGTTTTTGCCGATGGCATGAAGCCGCACGGCGCGCTGAAGGGCCACCCGAACCTCGTCGCTGCAGAGCGCGATCTTTCGGCGGCCGTCGGCTCGATCGACAAGTCGCAGTCCGCGAACGAGTGCGTGTTCGGGCTCGAGGGCGGGCACGGCCAGAAGGCGAAGGAAGCGATCGAAGCCGCGCAGAAGCAGGTGTGGGAATCGGCCGAGTGGGCCAACACGCACGCGAAGGATTGCGTCGGCGTGAAGGGCGCGAAGGCCGGCAAGTTCGAGCGCATGAAGGCGCACGGTGCGCTCAAGGGCCACGGCAACCTGGTCGCGGCCGAGAAGGACCTGATCAACGCGCACGAGCACATCAGCATGTCGCAGGGCGCGAACGAGTGCGTGTTCGGCGTCGAAGGCGGCCACGGCGCGAACGCGAAGGAGCTGATCGAGGCGGCGTACCACCAGGTCTACGAAGCGGCCGAGTACGTCAACACGCACGAGAACGAGTGCAAGGAGTGGATGAAGAAGAAGCACTGAGCTTCGTCTTCACCCTCGATCGAAGATCGCTCGCCGCAACGCGAGCGATTTTTTTTTGGCGACACCAACAGCGACCAACACGCGCTGACTCGAAAAACGTGCGTCGCGCGTGACCCGATCGCAGCGCGGCTTTGCTCCATCGATGCGTCAACCCCGCGCTCGAAAGGAACATCATGTTGAATCGTGCTCGCATCGCCGTACTCGTCGGCGCCATGGTTTCGGCCTGCGCATCGCAGGAATCCTCGTCGGTGGTTGCGCTGTCGTCAGCGCAATGCAACGGCGCCACCGCGTGGGCGCCATGGACCACGTACGCGACCGGAGCGGTCGTCACGTTTAACAGCCAGACGTATCAATGCGTGCAAGCTCACACGAGTCAGCCCGATTGGACGCCGAGTTCCGTGCCCGCACTCTGGGCACTCGGATCGTGTAACGGCGGTGGCGGTGGCGGTGGCGGTGGTGGTGGTGGTGGTGGCGGTGGTGGTGGCGGTGGTGGTGGCGGCGGCACGTGCGACGCGAACGCCTGGGTGTTCATGGGCAACGACGCGAATGCGTGCAACGGACATATCGGCGAGTCCTGCGGCTGGACGAGCGATAACGAAAACCAGGGCTATCACTGCGCGACCACGAGCTGGGGCATGGGATGCGAGCCGGGAGGTCAGACGTGTCCCGGTGGTGGCGGTGGCGGCGGATCGGGATCGGGCTCGGGCTCGGGCTCGGGTGGTGGCGGAACCGGCGGCACGGCGCCGACCGGACTGATCTTCAGCGCCTACAAAGACACGAGCATCAACATGAACTGGAACACCAACGTCATCTCGACGTCGGTATCGGGAACTGCGACGCCGCTCGCAACGGATCTCGTCGGCGCCGGCGGCAAATCGATCACGCTCGCGTTCGCGACCGGCGAGTGCGGCAGCGAGAACTGGGGCGGCGTGCAAGGTGCCGCGATGGCGAGCGCGAATGCGAGCATGCTCGCGAGCGCGAACATCGACTACATCTTGTCGACGGGCGGCGCGGCCGGTTCGTTCACGTGCGGCTCCGACGCGGGGTTCGCGACGTTCATCTCGCGGTGGGCGACGCCTCATCTGATCGGCGTCGACTTCGACATCGAGGCCGGTCAATCGCAGGCCGTGATCGGTGACCTCGTGCGTCGGATCCAGACCGCGCACAACGCGTATCCCGGCCTGCGGTTCAGCCTCACGCTCGCGACGCTCGCGAACAACAACGGCGCGTCGACGGCGCAATCGCTCGGGGCGAACGCGCCGGATAGCTTCAACGTCTACGGCGACTGGACCGTCGCGGCGGTGCGCAGCACGTTCGGCTCGACCTGGCCGAGCTACGTCACCGTCAACCTCATGACGATGGACTACGGCTCGCCGAGCGCCGGCGTGTGCGTCGTCAGCGGTGGCCTGTGCGACATGGGCCAGTCCGCGATCCAGGCCGCGTACAACCTGCACGACAAGTTCGGCATCCCGTACGGCAACATCGAGATCACGCCGATGATCGGCGGCAACGATGTCCAGAGCGAGCACTTCACGCTGAACGACGTCGACGCGGTCGCGAGCTTCGCGATCTCGCACAGCCTCGCCGGCTATCACTACTGGTCGTATGACCGCGATGTCGATTGCCCGGTCGGATCTGCCTCGCCGACGTGCAACTCGCTCGGCGGCGCCGGCACGCACGGGTTTCTGAAGCGCGCTCTCGCCGACGGCATGCACTGACAGCAGCCGCTCGGTACGAGTGGTATTTTGGTCGCCGTGCACGCACGGTCGATCGGCGGAGCTCTGGCGATCCTCGTGATCGCGGCGAGCTCCGCTTTCGCGTCTCCGCTGCACATCGTCGTGCGCGGCAATGCCGATGACGTCGCGGTCGTGCGTTTGCGCGGACAGATCGCGGATCTCGAGGTCGAGCTCACGACCGCACCGGGTGTGCTCGAGCCGACGCTCGACGCCCAGCTCGCGACCGCGGCGCGACTCGCCGAGGCCAACGCTGCCCGGGTCGTCGTGTGGTTCGTCGCGCGTTCGAATGGTGGAGGTGCCGTCGCGATCGCGATGCCCGCGGATCGGCGGTTGTTCGTGCGCGAGCTGCCGCGCGCGAATTCCTCGGCGCTCGCCGAAGCCGAAGCCGTCGCCGCGCGCGGTGCACTCCAGGCGATCGCGGCCGGTGGCACGATCGGCATCACCGTCGAGCCCGCGCCCGTCGTGACGCCGCCGCCTCCGCCTCCGCCGGTCGCGCCCGTGGTGACCGGCCCTGGCCTCGCACTCGAAGCCGCGCTCGGCTGGCAGGTCGCGTTCGACAATGGCGCGGATCGCGGCGCGCATGCAGTCGCACAGCGCACGTCGCTCGCGCGCGGTGCATGGGCCGGCTCGCTCGCACTCGCGCTCGGCTTTCCCGGGACGCGCGCCGGCACGACCGAGGTCGAGCTCGCGCGATCGAGCGGCATGGCCGGCATCGAGCGTCGCTTCGGCTCGTTCGCGATCGGCATCGAGCTCGGTGGCGCGATCTATCGCCGCTCGACCGTCGCCACGCCGACGGATCTCTCGGCAACGCGCGCGAGCACGACCGTCGCGTTCGCCGCCGGGCCCGAGCTCCATTATCGCTGGCAATTCGGTCACCTCCCGATCGGCCTCGAGCTCACCGCCGGCGTCGATGTGGTCGCCGGTGCGCCCGAGCTCGCGGTCATGCGCGGCACCGAGATCGACTCGCTCGGCCATCTTTGGAGCGTGCAACCCCGCGTCATGCTTGGGCTGTTTGCGAGGTCACATGAGCCGTGACCCGGAACGCACGCCGGACGACTCTATCTCGGGAAACATGGTCGCCCTGCCCCTCGCTGCGCCGCTGCGGCCCGATCCACGGATCGGGGCCGCTGCATCCGGCGATCGCGCGGCGGCCGAGGCGCTGTGCAAGGAGCTCTTGCCGCGCGTGCGTAACCTCGTGCGCTACCTCGTGCGCGGCGACTCGCACGTCGATGACATCGCGCAGGAAGCGCTGATCGCGGTGTTGCGTGGGCTCGGTTCGTATCGCGGCGACGGCAAGTTCGAATCGTGGGTCGACCGGATCGTCGCGCGCACGACGTTCGCGGCGCTGCGCCGGTTGCGCGCCGAGACCCAACCGGGCGCGAGCGATGTCGCCGAGCGCGAAGACGATGCCGCACCGAGCACGTTCGCGTTGCGGCGCGAGCTCGCCGCGGCGCTCGACAAATTACCGGCAGAACAGCGCGAGTCGCTGGTCCTGCACTTTGCCGTCGGGATGACGGTTCCAGAGATCGCCGAAGCAATCGCGGCACCGTTCGAGACGGTGCGCAGTCGACTGCGGCTCGGCAAAGCGGCGCTGCGCGAGTGCCTGGGAGGGAGCGATGCGCGAACAATCTGATCAGGAGCTCGAACGAATGTTCGCGCTCGACGCCACGGCTGGGCCCGCACGGCCGATCGACGATCGCCGCGCGAGCGCGATCATCGCCGGTGCACTCGGAGGCGCGGGCTTTCCGTCGCCGGCGAACGGTGGTGGCACGACCGGTGGAGCCGCCGCGACTGGAACGAAGGCGCTCGCGGTCAAGCTCGCGATCGTGACGGGTGGACTCGCGACGATCGCCGCCGTCGCGTGGTTCGCGCTGCGCGACAAGCCGGAACCACCGCCTGCTGCGCCCATCGCCGCGCTCGCACCGACGCCCGTCGAGCCACCTGCGCCACCTCCGGTCGTCGCTCCGCCGCCCGCGCCGGCTCCGCCAGAACAAGTCGAAGAGCCGGATCCGATCGACGTGACGCCCGACAAGCCGCACGCGAAGCCGCACCACGCGGCGACTGCTTCGCAACTCGACGATCTGCTCGCCGAAGCGAACGCGAAGCGCGCCGCGCATGACTGGAAAGCCGCCGATGCGCTCTACGCTCGCGTCGTCGCGAAGTCGCCGACCGGGCTCGCCGGCCAGACTGCGCTCGTCGCATCTGCGACGCTCCACCTCGAGCATCTGAACGACGCGGCCGGTGCGGAGCGCAAGTTCCGCCGCGTGCTCGCGCATCCCGGTGGGCTCGCCGAAGACGCGCGCTGGGGCATCGCCGAATGCGAGCGTGCGCGCGGCGATACCGCAGGAGAGAAGCGCGCGCTCGACGACTTCCTCGCGCATCACGCGAGCTCCGCGATCGCACCACGCGCGCGTGCGAGATTGGCCGAGCTGGCACCGTGATCCGCGCGCTGGTCCTGCTCGCCGCGATCGGTGCGTGCTCCGCGCGCGACATCGTCGCGTCGAATGCCGCAGGCGGCAGCGGTGACGTGCCCACGTATTGCACGGGCACTGGCCCACCGATCCTCGTCGGCGATGGCATCACCGTCGGCGAGAGCGACGGCAGCGGCGAGAACATCTGCACCGGCACGATCGCGGTCCGCACGTTCGTGCGCGCGCTGTGCACGTGCGAGGCGTACGTCGCGTCGACGCCGCTCGTCACGGATTCGTACGACAGCGCCGCCGGTCCGTACATGCCGGGTGGCACGACCGGCGATGTCGGCATCGACGATCTCGTCCAAGCGAGCGCGCAGCTCCAGATCGGCGGCGCGTTCGTGATCGCCGGCGCCGCAGGTGCCGCCCTGCTCGCCGATCTTCACGTCGCGCACGACCTCGCCGTCGGTGGCCACCTCGGCAGCGGCGTCGCGGTCACCGCCGGCGGCGATGCGCAGATCGCCGGCAACATCGACCTCGCGAGCCTCACGGTCGCCGGCACGCTGACGGTGCCGTCTTCATCGACGATCGCCGGTACCGTCACCGCGTCATCGACCGTCCGCGCTCCCGTCACGGTCACACCGCCGTGCGCGTGTGGCGCCTCGGATCTCGTCGACATTCCGATGTTCGTCTCCGATCACTCGACCGACAATCAGGACGCGCTGATCGGCCTCTCGCCCGATCGCCTCACCGGGTTTCAAGGTGACCAGACGCTCGATCTGCCGTGCGGCATCTACTACCTCGGCCCCGTCCACGGCAACGGCGCGCTCACGCTGCGGATCACCGGCCGCGTCGCGCTGCTCGTCTCCGGCGACATGGCGCTGTCCGCTCCATTCACCGTCGAGCTCGCGACCGACGATGCCGAGCTCGACCTCATGGTCTCGGGCCTGCTCTCGAGCAACCAGGCGATGACGATCGGCCGCGCCGATCATCCGTCGCGCACGCGCGTCTACATCGGTGGCACCGGCACGATCGATCTCAGCGGCGACTCCAGCATCGCGTCGAACATCTACGCGCCGCGCGCCGCGATCGCGCTCTCCGGCACCACCACGATCTACGGTAGCCTGTTCGTGCGCCGCCTCGATCAGGCCGCGCCCGTCACGATCCACTACGACGTCGACATCCGCCGCGCGGATGTCGCATGCCCGATCATGTGAGAAGGCGCCGGTCGTGCACCGCTTCGCGGCGGACGAGGTGCTCGACCACGTAGTCCTTCAACAGCTGACGCTCGCGTCGCGACGCATCCGCGATCCGCAGCCCCGCCTTGCACCAGAACCGCGGCTGGCCATCGGCGCGCCGCCCCGGCATCGGAGTTAAATAAGCGTGCGTTACGACTGCGCTCGCCCATACAACTTCATCGAGCCCAGGTAGCTCGATCTCGAGCTGGACGATCGAGCGCGCCTTCGCCGGATCGAATGGACGCTCGAGCCGGAGCCCGAGCGTCGACAGATTGCTCATCGACGCGTGGGTCAAATCGTCGTCGGAAGCGACGCCACAAAACCCATCGACCGAGATCCGCGGTGCTCGCCGGCGTGCGTCGAGAAGGTTCATGGAAAATATTTTAGAAACCCCGCCGCCGCGATCCAAGAAACCGGCGGTTCAGGGGCGTCCAAGTGCCGTCAGGCGGCGCTGCGCCAAGGTGGCGCTATCGGCTACCTGGCGCGGTGGATGCGTTGGCTTGACCTTGCGGTAGGCCTCGATCGCGTCCTCGCGTTGCCCGATCAGCTCCGCCACGCGTCCGAGAACGTACCAATCGTTGCCATCTGGCTCATTGCGAGGACGCAGCTCGATCGCCTTGCGATCGTCATCCATCGCAGCACGTAGGTCACCGACCTCCGCTTCGACGACAGCCTTGGTCTGCAGCGTCGAGTCGTTCGAGTCGAGACGTACCGCTTCGGTTGCGGCCGGCAACGCGCCCTGCAAGTTTGTGTTCGTGGTGACCTCGAGCCACGCGAGCTCGTTAAAGGAGTGGCGCGCCCCTGAGGCTGCCTTGGTTTCAGCTTCGAGGATCTTGACCGCGCGGGGCACGTCGTTGTCGGCGAGTGCGACGTGAAACCGGATCTCGTCGATGTCGCGATCGAACGGAGCGACGAGATCGGGCAAGAGCGCCTCGGCTTCTCTTCCCCGCCCCGCACGCGCAAGCGTGTCGGCGAGGATCCGCGACGCTCCTGGATCTTTGGGATGCGTGCTGAGGTACGTTGTGAGATGGGCGATCGTGTCGTCTTCGGTACCGCGCACGTCGTTGATCTCAGAGACCACGAGAAGACATGCCAGATCGCCCTTCGGCGGAGCGGCCGCGCATTTCTTCAAGATCGGCAACGCGTGGTCCGGATCAGACGGTCCCGTGAGCACCGCCGCCGCGAGTGCGACCGCGTCGCGATCGGTGCCGTGATTAGGCCCCCAGACCATATCCATTAGGGGCGAACGCTTCGCATCTTTGGCAGCCCAATCGAGCACGCGCGTCGCCGCCTCGACGTCGTCTTTGGCGAGCAAGCGGAGCGCATGGCGCCCGAGGCCTCGCGGCACGCTCGAGTCGCCGATCACTTTGATCGTTCCTCGGTCGTCGGCCGCGTACGCAACTTCGACCTTGGCGCCGGAGGCGTACTCGATCCGCCACGCGCGCTTGTCGCCTTCGACCTTGTTGGTGGCCATCGTACGCGCGATGTCGCCGTAGAACTCGCGCGAGAGCCAGCTCGCTTTGTTCGCTGCGCGCAACACGGATTTGACCTGGACCGAAGTCTCGTCGGCGGTCTTGGCATCCCAAAATCCAGAAGGCTTGTCGTCGCGCATCACCGTGAGCTCGGCCTCGATCACTGCGCCTGCAGGTGTCTTGATATCGAGCGGGTGATCGACGACCGCGAGTCTCGCGAAGGACTGTCCCTGTTGCGTGTTCGGCCCGAACACATTGGCCTCTGCATACAAGGCGCGTGCTTCGTCATAGTGACGCAACAGCATCAATGCCCCACCAGCACCTGTGATGGCGTGCTTGCGCGCGTCTGTCGATCCAATGTCGTCGGCTGCACGGATCGCCGCCGCAGTTCCCGATCGAACAGCGACCGCACAGATCAGCAACACGTCGCGGTCGTCGGATGAAGTCTCCGCCCGCATGACCCTCTCGGCTTCGGAATAATCGCCAGCGGCCAGCAGTGCGCGTGCGAGATCGAGCGCGTGCGCAGTCGATGGTTCGATTTCATTCGCTGCCCGCCTCGCGATCACCGACGCCTTTGGATCTGCACCTCGGTCCCAGATCCGGCCGCGCTCGTCGCGCGCGAGAAGGTTGCCGAGCTCGACTGCAGCACCGACATGCTTCGGGTCGAGCTTGCGAGCTTTCTCGAGCTCTGCGCGCGCACCCGCGTGATCGTGACCCGGCGCGTACGCTCGACCAAATAGATCGTGCGCGAGCGCCCAGCCCAGCATGACGTGATTGTCGGCGTCGTTCGGGTCGAGCTGCACCGCGAGTCGCGCTTCGCGCCGGCCGGCCTCGCCGAGCCCCATCTGGACGAGGAGTTCTGCGAGCGCGGCGTGATGCTTCCCGTCCTTGGGATGTGCAGCGATGACTCGGTTCGCCTCACTGATCGCGTTTTTCCACGCACCCTTCTCGAATGCCTGGTGCGCGGTGTTCGGGAAGGCGAGATGGACGTTCTCGTCGACAAGCCCATGTAGCGCCTTGCGAGTCGCTTCGAGCTCGGCTGCCGTGATCCTGATCTTGCCGGTATCGAGCCGCATCATCACCGTCAGCACATTGCCGGCGATGCGTTGTGTCTCGGTCAGCTTGATCGTGCCCAGGTCGCGCGTGCGATCCGCGATCGCCGGCATCGCATAGCCGTCGGGAACGACGATTCGAGATTCGATCTCGTAGATGTGCGGCGTCGACCACTGGTAGTCGAGCTTGCGCGCCGGCTGGTCTGCCTTGACGAAGGCATCCGGCAGTGCCCAGGTCAAGTCGTTCGGGTAGAGGATGACGTCCGCTTGTTTGCGCGCCGTGAATCCTCGCCGCGAGGTCATGACCGATGTGACCTCGAACGGGATATCGAGTGCGGTGGGATTGGTCGTGGTCATCCGATCGACGGCATCGATCGCGTACCGAAACTTTGCGTCCTCGCCGAGATCCTTCTCGAACTGGTTCGGGTCGTCGCGTTTCTGCGTTCGCGTACCGAGCTCCCAAAGACCACCGAACCGACGAACCTCTGTGATCCGCGCACGGCCGGACTCGGCGAGCTCATACGTGCGAACGTCACGGAGCACGTTGTCGGTCGCCGCGATCGAGGGCGTATCGACGAGTGCCGTCGTGGCCGCATCGAGCACGAGCGCGCGACGATGGCGATCGGTCGACGGCATCGTCAACAGACCGAGCGCATCGGACGTCGGATCGATCCACACGTCGTGGCCATCGAGACGCGCGCGAACGAGTGCGTGATCGAGATCGCCAAGCTCGGGAATATCCGTTGCGAGATCGGTTCCGGGGCCAGGGTCGATCAGTGCGACCGCGGCGGTGATCCCCGCCTGGCGCAAGAGCGCCGTGTACGCGACGGCCATCGCTAGCTTGTCTGCGCGGCCGGCCTTCAGAGTCTCGGCAGGTGACTTAGGAACGATCGACGCCTCGGAAACCGTCACACGATCGGACTCCACGTGGGCTTGCAACCAGGTCAGGATCGCGCGGGCACTTGCGACCGTCGGCGAGTGTGGAAGGTCTGCAGCGAGCGTGATCGGACCTGCCGCGATCTGCGCATCGACGCGTGCACCGAGCGCTTTCGCGAGCGCAGCCCAGCTCGGAATGGAAGTGGCCGTGAGTCGCGGCCAATCGTTGTAGTCCGGCGGGACGTTGCGCTCGACCACCGGCATCGTCGTGGTTCCGAACGCGTACTGCCAGGTCTCCGTGCCACCGCTGGTCGAATGAGTCGGCCGTAGCGCCGCGAAGCCGTGAAGGAACGTGTGGACCTTGAGGGATGCCGGCGCGACGACGGTGACCCTCGTCGAGAGCGAGCCAGAGATCGGAACCGTGTTCGACGAACCTGCGGACGACATCGCTTCTCGGTCCGAGGTCACGACCTCTTGTTCGACCACGCTACCCACGACGAGCCGCGGCAGCGGGACAGTCCCGTTCGTGCTGTCGGCGGTCGTCGCCAGAGGATCCTCGCGGAGCCGTTTCGGATCGGGCTCTGCGACGGTTCCATCCGGCGCGATGACACGTGCGCGAGATTGCGGAACGTTCTGGTACGAAGGTCGATACTGGTAGCCAAGAGAATCCCAGCGATCGACACCCGCCTTCGTCCGGATCACGACGACCATGTGCCAGCGGTCGGTCATCCGCGCGTGTTCGTCGAACCGGAGTTCCTCGTCGATCCTGAGGACCGTCGCGTCCTCGTTCGCGGTGCTCGCTGGCGCTTGCTTTGCGGCCGCTAGCAGCTCTGCCGGGGTCGCCGTGAACGCGGGCTTATCGAGCGGATCTCCGAAGGCAACAGCCGACCACGCCACGCCCGCAGCGACCCACACCAACACCGTACTTCTCATGCGGCGCAGTGTAATCGATCGCGGGTGCAGCGATCAGTTGCAGCAGATCGCGTACGCCGTGATCGGCAGCGTGCCGTCGCACTGCCAGCTCGTCGGCACGGCGCCTTGCGACGTGTACGGCGTCGGGTAGCTCGACTTCACGGTGCCGGCCGAGATGCAGCCGCCACCGGTGATGATCTCGCCGGCCGCGCAGGCAACACCGGGCTGGTTGTAGCGAATCACGCACGAGCGGAAACCCTGCGGACCCGCGGGACCGGTCGCGCCTTGCGGACCTTGCGGGCCCGTCGCGCCTTGCGGTCCCTGCGCACCTTGCGGCCCCATCGCGCCCGTCGAGCCGGTTTGACCGGTCGCGCCCGTCGCGCCCGTCGGACCCGCCGGACCGGTCGCACCGGTGGCACCTTGCGGGCCCTGTGGGCCGACGAGGCCGGTCGCCGGGCCGACCCACTTGCCCGTGGCATCGACGATCGGGTTGCCATTGACCGAGATACTGTGCGGCGTGATATCGCCGGTCGCGTTGTTCGCGACCATCGAGTACGGAACGCTATCGACGGGCTCGCGCGGCGTCATCTCGGCGTCGTTATCGACGGTGATGCCGAGGTACATGGTCTGGCCCGCGAACAGATCGTGCGCGAATGGCGTGACCGCACCGAGCGTCGTCGCGTAGTAGCCGCCGTCGAACGCGAGCGTCTGACTCTCGGTCCACAGCGCGGTGCCGCCGGTCGCCATCCCGTAGACGGCGAATTTCATCGTGTGCATGCCCGTGACGGGCGCCATCGCCGAATCGAACAACCGACCTTGGTGATTGATCTTGAGCGGCGGACCACTGTCGGCATTCGCCAACGTGACCAGCCCGAACAGAGAAAGTGCTGCAAGTAGCTTCCGCATTATTGGCCTCCAAGAATTCCGGGAACGTGAACGAAGTGCGCGCTGTTCGAGCGGCCGTTGCCGACGGGCGTCGGCTGACCGGTGACCGAGACCAGCGTGAAGTGAGCCGAGCTGCTCTGCCGACCGGCAGCGCTGAAGCCGTGCGAGTGCGGACCGAGATCCGGCACCGGCGCGCTGCCACTGCCGCTACCGGTCGAACCGTCGGGCGACGAGTCGTCACCACCGGGCGAGTGCTTGGGTTGGATGCAGCCCGCGGTCGCGAGCCCGATCAACAAGAGCGTCCTGAGCATGGCGGCGGCATTCAGCAAGCACGAGGCCAGCTCTCATCGCGACTAACTCGGCGTGATTCCATCGCCAGGGTCGGACGGAGGCCGACACGGTCGACACGTGTGTCGACACCGCGTGGCAAGTGACGAGGGTTCGTTCGTGCGACACTGGGAGAAGTGGGTGATCGTGACGATCCAGTCGCGACCAGCGTCGACACCGGCGAGACCCGGCGCGAAGGCGCGGGTCGCGCGAGGCCGGATACCGAGCACGACGACGCGTTCGCGCGCGGCGCGCTGATCGGCCGCTACGTGATCATCGACGTCCTGGGTGCCGGCGGCATGGGCATCGTGTATTCGGCGTTCGATCCGGAGCTCGATCGCAAGGTCGCGATCAAGGTGCTCCAGGCGCGGCCGGGCGGATCGGAGAGCGGTGGCCAGACGTGGTTGTTGCGCGAAGCGCAGGCGATGGCGCGGCTCGCTCATCCGAACGTGGTCGCGGTCTACGACGTCGGCGCGATCCGCGGCGACCTGGTGTTCGTCGCGATGGAGCTGGTCGATGGCGTGACGCTGCGCGCGTGGTCGAAGCAACGCCAGCGGACGTGGCGCGAGATCCTGCCGGTGATGCGTGCCGCGGGTGCCGGCCTTGCCGCAGCGCACGCGGCCGACCTGATCCATCGCGACTTCAAGCCCGACAACGTGCTCGTCGGCAACGACGGTCGAGTCCGGGTCATGGACTTCGGGCTGGCGCGCCTGCGCGGCAAGGAAGATCTGGCGGCGCGCACCTCGGATGTCTCGATCGAGAGGCGCAGCCCGCTGTCGGAGCGATTGACGGCGACCGGCGCGATGCTCGGCACGCCGGCGTACATGGGTCCGGAGATCTACGCGGGCGGAACCGCGGATGCGCGCGCGGATCAGTTCGCGTTCGGCGTCGCGCTGTACGAGGCGCTATATCGGGTCCGACCGTACGATCGCAGGGACCTCGTCGAGCAGCGCGCGGAGCTGCCGAAACCACCGGCGTCTGCACGGGTGCCGGCGTGGCTCGAGCGAATCGTCTTGCGAGCGATCGCGATCGATCCGGCGCAGCGCTATCCGTCGATGACCGCACTGCTCGCGGCGCTCGCGCACGATCCTGCGGCGCTGCGCAAGCGGATCGCGATCGGTGCGACGCTCGGGCTCGCCGCCGGCGCGATCGCGATCGCCGCGCTCGCGGTACACGATCGCCGCGCGGCAGCCGCACCGTGCACCGATGCGGCCGACAAGCTCGCCGGCGCGTGGGATCCGGCTGGACATCGCGCTGTCGAAGCGAAGTTCAAGGCGCTCGCGATCCCCAGCGATGCGATCGCGGGAACCGAGAAGGCACTCGACGCATACGCGCAGAAGTGGGTCGACATGCGAACCGAAGCGTGTCGTGCGACCCGCGTGCACGGCTCGCAATCCGAGGAGGTGCTGACGCTCCGCATGGCATGCCTCGACGATCGCCTCGTCGAGCTCCAGACGCTCGCCGGGTTGTTCGGCAGCGCCGACGCGAAGCTCGCGCAGAGCGCCGTTGGCGCGGCGCAGAAGCTGAGCTCGCTCGCGCCGTGCGCGGACGTTCCCGGCTTGCTCGCGCCGGAGCCGCTGCCGAAAGATCTCGGCGCGCGGGTCACCGCATCGGCGCTGCGCGCGAAGCTCGCCGAGGCGCGCGCGATCTACAAGACGTCGCGCCTGGCCGACACGCTCGCAGTGCTCCAGCGGATCACACCCGACGTGATGCGGCTCGGTCACCTACCGACCGAAGCGCAGCTCCACTTGCTCACCGGCCAGACCCTGTGGGTGCTGCAAGGCGGCGCGCAGGGCGAGCCGGAGCTGTTGAAGGCAGTGTGGACCGCCGAGGCCGGTAAGGCCGATATGGTGAAGCTCGAGGCGTGGTTGCAGCTCACGAACCTCGCGAACGAAGCGAGTCACTTCGACGTCGCTGCGGAGCGCTTGCAAGATGCGGCGGCGGCGCTCGCGCGCGTCGGTACGAACTGGGACTTCAAGGTCCGCGTGATGGCCGCACAGGCGCTGCTCGCATCGCGCCAGAACCGCTTCGCCGATGCGGTCAAGACCGCGACGGAGGCGCGCGAGATCGCCGAGGCGCACACCGATCAGGCGGGCCTCGCGTACGCGCTGCTCGTCGAGGCCAGCATCCTGACGTCATCGGGCCACGCACAGGACGCGGTCGAGACGTTCAAGCGCGTGCTCCAGATCCAGGACAGCTTCGGCCATCACCGGATCGATGTCGTCGTCACACTCCAGAACCTCGCGGGCGCGGAGCTCGTCACCGGTAAGACCGACGATGCGATCGCGCACCTGAGCGATGCGCTCGACATCTCGCAGGCGATCTACGGCGCCGACAACCCGGAGTTCGCGCGCGGCCTCAGCACGCTGGCAGCGGCGCAAGGTCAGAAGGGCGATCTTGCCGGCGGCCTCGCGACGAACCAGCGCGCGCTCGAGATCGCGGAGCGCACGGTCGGCAAGTCCGACGAGCTGTACGCGTTCATGCTCGGCCAGGTCGCCGACTCGCTGATCGCACTAGGTCGCGCGAAGGAGGCCGTGCCGTACCTCGATCGCGCGCTCGAGATCGAGACCGCGAAGCTCGGCCCGAGCAACGTCCAGGTCCTCACGCTGATGCTGACGAAGTGCGAGGTGCTCCATTCGAGCGGCCAACTGCCGGCCGCACTCGAGCTGTGCAAGCGCACGCTCGCAACCGGCGAGAAGGCGCTCGGCAAGACCAGCCCGCTGCTGTTCCTGTTCTACGCGCACACCGGCGAGATCCTCCTCGACTCGAAGCGCGCGCGCGACGCGGTCGCGATGTTCGATCAAGCGCTCGCGCTCGGCACGCCAGATCCGGCAGACCTCCACGCGGTCGAGCTCCTCGACGCGCAGGCGCTGTGGGCCGCGGGCGACAGGAGGCGCGCGGGCGAGCTCGGCAAGAAGGCGCGCGATGGCTTCGCGGCACTCGGCGAGGCGAAACAGCAGCAATTTCGCGATGCCGACACGTGGGTGAAGCAGCACGCGCGGATTTAACGTTCCACTGGGCGAGCGCTTCCAATCTCCACGATGATGAAGACCCTGCTCGCTCTCGCGCTCCTGTCGTCTGCCACGCCTAGCTTCGCCGACGGCACCTGGGCCGCCAATCACCCGCGGCGCGAGCAGGTCAACAGTCGACTCGCGAACCAGAACCGCCGGATCGACAACGGCGAGAAGACCGGCAAGCTCACGCCGCAACAGGCGCATCAGCTCCATCGCGAGGACCACGCGATCCGCACCCAGGAGCGCGCGGATGCGGCCGCGAACGGTGGCCACATCACCAAGGGCGAGCAGCGCCAGCTCAATCGCGAAGAGAATCGCACCAGCCGCCAGATCTATAACGAAAAGCACTAGTAGCATGCGGCGATGCGCCGCCTCCTCCCGTTCGCGCTTCTCCTCGTCTCGACCGCCGCGATCGCGTCGCCGACCGACACCCTGATCGCGAAGCTGCTCGGACCGACCCCGGTGCTCGACGATCTGCGCGAGCTCACCGACTCGGTCGGTGGTCGCCCGACCGGATCACCCGCGATGGACAAGGCGATCGATTGGGCGATGACCCGCCTCAAGGCAGCCGGTGCCGATGCGGTCCGCGCGGAGACCTACACGGCGCCGCGCAACTGGATCGCACGCGTCGAGACCGCGGACGTGACGTCGCCGCGCTACGACGCGCAACCCGCCGAGCGCAACCAGCTTCGCGTCGCGGCGATGCCGTTCTCTCCGTCGACACCGACCGCGGGGCTCGATGCCGAGGTCGTCGATGTCGGCAAAGGCGACGCGAAGGGCTTCGCGAAGGCGAAGGGCAAGTGGGCGCTCGTCCACACCGAACCGATGCGCTCGGTCGACGACCTATTCGCCGAATATCTCGCGACCCCGCCGATCGTCGCGAACGCGAAGAAAGCGGGTGCGGCGGGCATCCTGTGGATGTCGAACCGCTCGCATCGCCTGCTCTATCGCCACAACGCGACGCTCGACGGCTCGATGAGCCCGGTGCCCGCTGCGATGATCGAGCGAGAAGGCGCCGAGCGGCTCGTGCGGCTGATCGAGGCCGGCAAGCGCGTCACCGTCCGGATCACGCTAGCCGTAGACGTTCAGGAGCACGCACAGGATCGCAACGTCGTCGCCGAGATCACCGGCCGCGAGAAGCCCGACGAAGTGATCCTGCTCGGCGCCCACCTCGACAGTTGGGACCTCGGCCGCGGCGCGCTCGACAATGGCTGCAACGCCGCGCTCGCGATCGACGTCCTCCGTCAGCTCGCGGTGCTCGCGAAGGCCGGCCAGCGCCCGCGTCGCACGATCCGGGTCGTGCTGTTCAGCGGTGAGGAGCTCGGCCTCTATGGATCGTGGCAGGACGCTCGCGTTCACCGCGCCGATCTCGACAAGCTGCGCGCCGTCGTCATCTACGACGAAGGCACCGGGCGCACGACCGGGTTCTCGCTCGGCGGCCGCGGCGAGCTCGGTCCCGTCGTCGATCGCGCGCTCGCGCCGGTCGCCGGCTTTGGCCCGTTCGTCCACACGACCGATGCGTTCGTCGGCACGGACAACTACGATTATTTGCTCGAGGGCGTGCCGAACCTCGTCGCGAACCAGGATGGCCCGCCGTATCTGCCGGACTACCACGCCGAGTCCGACACGTTCGACAAAGTCGATCAGCGCGAGCTCAAGGCGAACGCCGCGATCGCGGGCGCGCTCGTGTGGGGGCTCGCCGACGCGGATGGCCCGCCCGCGCCGCGTCAGACGCGCGCGCAGGTCCAGGCCACGCTGAAGGCGACCGGGCTCGACCAGCAGATGAAGACGTTCGCGATGTGGGACGAGTACGCGACGGGCAAGCGCGGCCGCAACTAGTTGCAGAGCGCGGCGCGCAGCTTCGTCGCCGGATCCTCGGTCGTGCCTGTGCTGCAGAGGCACATCCCCGGATTGCCGCTATCGCAGGTCTCCTGCGCGTCGGCGAACGAGCAACCCGACCCGCACACGTTGAAGCTCATGTAGTCGTTCCCGGCGCTCGTGTAGTCGAGGCCCTGCGTGACGCCGAGCAGGCCGAGCGCGACGCCACACACGGACGCCGTGTTGTGGAGGTTCGAACCCTCGACGAATGCGACGGGATTGTGCTGCGCCGTGCAACTGACCGAGGTCGCTCCGACTTGGGACGCGAGATTCGGAACGGTGGTCGTGAACACGAGCTCGATGTGATCGGTCGTGCCCGGATCGACATCGGTGACATCGATCGGGAAGCCCGCGAGGCCGGCGACGATGCACGTCTTCACCGCGGCGAAATCACTGCCCGGGTATGCGGCAAGATCCGTCGGGCCCGAAAGGATCTGGCTCGTGTTCGCGCGCGAGTCATCTGCGCCCGGCGCGTAGTGGCCGCCGTTGGTCGCGAGGAACACCGTGCGATGCGCCGTGCAATTGCCGCTGCCGCTACCGGCTCCATCGATCTGGTGCGCCGCATCGCTCGACGTGTGGTTGTCGTTGCTTCCGCACGCGACGAAGAGAGAGACCGAGACCGCCACCAAAGTACGCATCATGGTTAGGCCTTCAGCTTACCGCTCCGTTGCCGTGTCGCGCGAACTGCGGATCAGTTGGTGCGAAATTCGATCGAGACCGTGCGCGAGCTGCCTGCGCGGGTAATTCCGAGCACAGCGGTCGAGCCGTGTGCGTGATTCATCAGCAGCGTCAGCACGCCCGACGGCATCATGCCCTGGAGCGAGGCACCATCGACGGTGACGAGCTGATCGCCGGGCGCGAGCGCGGTTGCAGGACCGTGCGGATCCACCTGGCCGACCGTCGGCGGCAGCGTGAGGGGGATCAGCGTGAAGCCAGGATCGCTCGGCGAGCCCCCGAACGTCGCGCGAACCGCGACGAGCTCGACGCTTGCCCCCGTGGCCGCGACCTCGACATCGGCGCCGGCCTGACTCATCGGGCCGCCCGTCGGATAGAAGCAGTAGACGCGCACGCGCCCGAGTGGTGCGTCGATCGAGGCATGGCCCGATGCGTCGGTGTACGCGATCCGCGACGGATCCTGCGGCGCCGCACCCATCTGGCCGTCGATCGAGAGATCCGCATCGCAGCGCATGTTTGCGAGCGGCGCATGCGACGCGAAGTCGGTGACATGCGCGGCGACCTTGCCGACCGCGCGGCTCGTCAGCGTGACGCGCGCGGTCTCGCCCGGGTGAACGTCGACGGCGATCGCGTCGGTCTGCGCACCGGCCTGCGCCTCGACCATGTAGTGGCCCGGCGAGAGGCCGCCGATCGAGAACGTCGCGCCGTCGACGATCGCTTCCGCACCGATCCGCATGTCGGTCAGCGCGGTGATCGCGCGAATCGTCGGCTGCGAGGTGAAGCCGACGAGCGTGCCGGCGACCGCGCCCACGCGCGGAAGCGTGATCGTGACGCCATCGCTGCCGGCCGCGACCGCGAGCACCTCGGTCTCTTGGCCATCCGCGCCCCACGCGTCGAGGTTGTACGAGCCGGGCGCGAGATCGGTGATCTCGAAGTGGCCTTCGCCGTCGCTGAGCGCCGATGGCAAGCCCATGCCGTTGAGACCGCGACCGATCGCTCGCACGTGGACATCGGCGAGCGTCGCGCCGGTGTCGTCGACGACACTGCCGCGAATCGCGAGCCTCCGATTCCGGATCGCGAGCGTGATGCCGGTGACCGTGCTGTCCTTCGGAACGTGGACGAGTGGGAATGGCTCTCCGGCCGGCGCGAACGCCTGACGCGAGCCGGGCGACGGCGCGACCATCCCAGCGTAGTCGCCGCCCGCGAGCGAATCGCAATCGAACGCGCCGTGCGTATCGGTCGTCGCCTCGCAGACATCGTCTCCGTGGTTGACGAGATCGAAGCGTACGTAGACGCCCGCGACCGCGGCACCCGCCTCGTCGACGACCGTGCCTTGAATCCGCCCTGCCGAGTCGAGGTCGAGATCGAACAGCTTGTCCTCGTCGGCGCCGAGCGTGAACGGTGGCGGCACCGTGAACGCGCGCTCGTCGGTGCCCCACGCCGTGCAGCCGAGCATCGCCGCCGGCAGACCGTCGAGCACGTACGCGCCATCGCCGCCGGAGTGCGTCGCGTACGCACCGGCGTCGCCCGTGCACTTCACGTTCGCGTTCGCGATCGGATGGCCATGGCGCGTGACGCGGCCGTGCAGTCGCCCGAGCTTGCCGAGCTCGACCTCGACGTTGTCGAGCGTCGACGCGAGCACCGCGATCGTCTTCGGCGCGACGACCTTGTACGGCGGAGCCACGAGCGTCGCGGTGCCGTACGGCACGTGATCGAGGACGAAGCTGCCATCGGCTTGCGAGATCGCCGAGGCCTCGGCGTGCTGTGCGATGCCGATCTTCACGGCAGCGACTGGTGCGCCCGCGCTGACGACCCGGCCTCGCACGCGTCCGGTCGCGACGAGCTCGATGCGCAACATCGGCGAGGTCTTCGCCGGCCGCGCAGTGGCATTGATCGTTGCACTGCTCGCGAGACGATCCGCGATCGCCGAGAGCTGGAACTTTGCGGGCGCGAGACCGGCGATCCGGAACGTGCCGTCCGCGGCCGACACGGCGGAGCTCGCCGCCGAATAGCCGTACCAGCTGGGCGGAACCGGCACCGCGATCACGCGCGCGCCCGCGACCGGATGGCCGCTGGCCACCACCGTGCCGACGAGCACCGCTTCGGGCGCGAGCACGAAGTCGTGATGGAGATCGGCGACGACGATCACGTGCTCTTCGACCGTCCCGTAGCCATCCGCTTCGACGTGCACCTTTGCAGATGCCGTGCCCGGCTCGTCGACCGGCGCGATGCACGCCTCGTAGTGGCCCGTCGCATCGGTCTCGGTACCGCCGAGCCCTGCAGACGCCACCCGGGCGTGCTCGATCGGTCCGTGCCCCGCGTCCATCACGGTGCCGCTGATCCGCGTGCGGCAATCGGCGAGCTCGAGCACCAGCTGATCGGAGTGCACGTGCGGATCTGCGAGCGCGACCGCGATCGACACCGGTGCGTGCTTCGGCGCCGCAGCGCTGACCGCGACGAGCGCGGCTGGTTGTGAACCGAAAGAGAACGCGCCATCGGGCCCCGAAGTGGTCTCCGCGATCGGTTCGAGCACCATGCCGAGGCGGAGCGCGAGCTTCACGGTGGCGCCGGGAACCGGTGCACCTGCGGCGACGACATGACCGGCGACGACGCGATCGGGCGCACCGTCCTGGGCGAGCCATGCCGGCAGGGTCTGCGCGCGGCCGTGCGCGAACATCGGTGTGGCGTGCGCCGCGCTGCGCGCCACCTCGGCGGGGTTGTCGGCGCGGCGATGCTTCCACCACAGCCCGGCTCCGAGCATGACGAGCAATGCGATCACGACGACGATCAGCTTCTTCATGACGATCGCTCCTACGGCGACGGGCGCGTGCGACGGCGGAACCGCGATCGGCGCGAGCGCGGCGAGCCAGCCGCGTTCCGGCGGATCTTTGCGGCGGCGCAGCGCATCGCGCAGTTGATCGAGCCCGACCTTCAACCGGCGGCGCACCGTGCCCGCCGGGATCCCGAGCCGCTGCGCGAGATCCGCGCTCGAGATGCCCTCGAAGAAATGCAACAGCACGGTCGAGCGATAGGGCTCGCCGAGCGCGAGCACCTCTTCGGCAACGACGCGCTGGAGCTCGACGCGCTCGACGAGCTCCGCAGGCGTCATCACCGCGCGCCCTTCTTCGACCGCGATCTCTCGCGCCGCCCTGCGCGCCTGCGATCGCTTGCGGGTATGGGCCAGATTGCCGACGACGCGCGCGAGCCACGGGCGCAGCGGCCGATCGATATCCGGCCGCTGCTCGTGCGCGACGATCCAGACGTCCTGCGCGATGTCCTCGGCCGCCGCCGGATCGCGAAGCAAGGCCCGCGCGAGCCTGCGAACCCAGGCCATCTCGGCCATGAGCTGTTCGCTGGTCGGGTCGCGGTCCATGCCCGTAACCTGCCACTGCCGCGCAGAACGTTCGCAGATCAAATGTCCTGGGGACTGACGGACGTTCCGAAATGACTCCCGTGTGCATTGCAAACGACCGATTGCAGGTCGCACCCGCGTAACGCGCGCGTTTGCGCGATCTGCGCATGGCGCACCCGTTGCAAAACGGCGCCGCATGCGAACTAGTCATCATACGGTCGTCATCGCGTTGTTCTCCATCGCACTCGCGTTCGTCGCGGGCTGCGCAACCGACGACGACGACGAGAGCGATCTCCCGAGCGAAACGTCGTCGACGGAGCAGGATCTGTCGAGCAACCAGAAGGCAGCGTTCCAGTACTTCGTCGCGCGCGGACTCTCGAAGCGGCAATCGGCCGGCATCGTCGGCAACCTGATCCAGGAGTCGAGTGTCATTCCGACGGCGATCGAGTTCGGCGGCGGTCCCGGTCGTGGCATCGCGCAGTGGAGCGTCGGCGGTCGCTGGAACAAGAGCCACAGCGACAACGTCACGTGGTACGCGGCGCGTAACAAGGAATCGCGTTGGGCACTCCACACCCAGCTCGCGTTCACCTGGTACGAGCTGCACAACGTCGGCGGCTACGGCCTGACCGCGCTGCGCAAGACGAAGACGATCGCGTCCGCGACGACGACGTTCGAGCGCGACTTCGAGAAGTGCGGCACGTGCGATCAAGCGAAGCGGATCAAGTACGCGACGCAGGTCTACAACGCGTTCGCAGGCGCGTCGCGCGAGATCGGGCCCGACGAGGAAGATCCGCGTGACATCTCGATCGAGGACATCAACGATCCCGACTTCGAGCCGGAGATCACGCAGTAGGCTCTCAGCGCTTGGCGAAGATGTCGTTGAGCTTCTTGCTCGGCGGAGCAGCGAACGCGTCGAACGAACCCGCGAGCAGCTGCTCCGCCGCGCCGATCACCGCATTCCAGGCGACCCGCGCGAGCGAGCCGCCGACGCTGATCCGGCGCACGCCGAGCTCGGCGAGCTCCGCGACCGTGATCCCGGGCCAGCTGATCACGACGTTCAGCGGCTTCGGTGCGACGGCGCGGACCATCGTCGCGATGTCGCCTTTGTCGCGCACGCCGGGTGCGAACAGCACGTCGGCGCCGGCCTCGGCGAACGCGACGAGCTTGTCGATCGCCGGCTTCACGGCGGTCGCGTCGCGCAGCAGTCCTTCGGTCCGCGCGACGAGCATCACGTCCTGACCGGTCGCCTTGATCGCGGCCTTCGCGGCGCGGATCCGTTCGACGGCGAACGCAGGCTCGTACAGGCCGTGCGGCGCATCGACCTCGCGATCCTCGATCGACAGACCCGCGACCCCGGTCGCGACCGCGAGGCGCACACTCTCGGCGACGCCTTCCGGCTCCTTCGCGAACCCGGACTCGAAGTCGGCGTTGACCGGTAGGTCGACCGCGGCGCACAGCGTTGTCAGATGCGCGAGGACATCGTCGCGCGTGATCGCGTTGTCGGGACGGCCGAGCGACCACGCGAGCCCCGCGCTCGTCGATGCGAGCGCCTTGAAGCCCATGTGCTGGAACAGCCGGCCGCTACCGGCGTCCCACGGATTCGGGATCACGAAACAACCGGACTCGTGGAGGGCGCGAAACGCGGCGCGCTTGGAGGTTGTCGTCATGCCGGAACTCTACGTCCTCTACGTCCACCGTGCCGGGTCGGGCATGCAGGCCATGAACACTTTCGGATCTACAGATTGGAAGCCAAACGGGCGGTACACCTCGTGCGCGTCGCGCGTGCCGAGTAGCCAGCGGCGCAGCGTCTGCAGCTCCGGATGCTCGAACAGCGTCTTGACGAGCGTGCGCGCGATGCCGCGGCCACGCGCGGACTCGGCGACGAACACGTCGCACAGCCACGCGAACGTCGCGCGATCTGTAGCGGCGCGCGCGACGCCGATCTGTACGCCCCCTTCATACGCGCCGGCGACCACGCTGTTCGCGAACGCGCGCTCGACGATCTCGCGGCGAATGTTCGGCGACCAGTAGCTGCCGCGCAGCCACGGGTAAACAACGTCGAGCTGGATGCGCCGAGGATCGGTCGAAATCTCCATCCTCGACGGATAACCCGCTCGCGCGCTCGCGCGAAGGGTCAGCGGAGAGAGCCGCTTTGGGTCAGAGCGCGTAGACGATCGCGACCGCGAGGCCAGCTGCCGCGATCGAGATCGGGAGCCACAACCACGAGCTCTTGTCCGCGGCCGGCTCTTCGATGGCGGCGATCGCGTCGTCGGCATCGTCGAACCACTGCTTGTCGAACGCGACGGTCTCGGCGGGCTGGACGAACGCGGGCGAACCGAGCTCGGCATCGAGGTCGACGCGCTCGTAGGGCATCGACCAGCGCAGGAACCGGCCGGTCACGGCGATATCGAGATCGAGCTCCTCTTCGCGGATCACTTCGATCTTGAAGTAGCTGTCGGTCCCCGCAACTGAAGGCGGTGCATTCTCGGCAAATTCAGCCAGCGCACTGAGCACGAGCTCGTCGGTGCGCGATTCGGTCAACATGGCGTCGCGCGTTAAAGCATGCGTCGTTCCACTCGCAAGTGTCCGATTGCCTGACGAGCAGGTGAGCTGTGCGTTCACGCTGGAAGCTGGAGTAGCCACTAAAGCACCTTCGCGAGATACAGCGCCGTCTCGCCCGGCATGTAAGGACCGTACAGAAACCGATCCGCGCCACACAGCTCGTAGCCGACGCGGTTATAGAACCCGACACCTGGAACGTTCACGTTGCTGGTCTCGACCCAGACGTGGTGCGCGCCGACGTCGCGGCCGTGCTGCTCGACGCGTTCGAGGAGTCCGCGCCCCACGCCTTTGCCGCGATATTCGGGCGAGATGTAGAGGAACCAGAGCTTGAGCCGCCGATTCCACGCCTCGTGCTCCACCGTCGCGAAGCCGCGAATCTCACCGTCGTCGTAAACCCATCCGCGATCCCAGCTCGCCCAGTGCTGGAACACCTCGCTGATCGAGTAGCGCTTGACCAGCGGCTTGGCGAGCGTGCGCTCGACGAGCTCGATCGCGCGAGGCGTCAGCTTGAGGTCGAACACGGTCGAGGTCTCGAATGCCGTGTCGATCGCTTCGACGCCCTTGCGATCTTTGGTCCGGTGGAGGTCGCGAATCATCCCGCGATCAATGCCAGGCCGCGGTCGCGTCGGCGAGCAACTTGGCGCGCGCTTTCTCGATCGCCGCGACCATTTGCACGCGCTCCTTCTCGCTCGCCTTGTCGACCGAGTCGGCCGTGCCGCACTTCTGATCGACCGCGCGGTTGCCCGCTTCCTTGATCGAGCGCTCGCGCGGGCTCTCGTACGTCACGATCTCGACACCTGCCGGGTGCGTGTAGGTCGGCAGCTGGCGCCCGTACGGCTCCCACACGCGGTCGACGCACTGCTCGTGCGCGGTGATCCGCTTCTCGTGCGCCGTGCCGAGGTTCTTCGCGCTCGGCGGCAGCGCGGTGATCGCCGCACCGAGGTCGAGCTTGCGCAGCGCGCGCGGCGCCGACGGCACGACCGCGGTTCCTTCCGGCGCGAGCAACACGTGGGTGTCCTTGACCCGGAAGCTGAGGCCATCCGCGGTCAACACCGTGACACTGCCGCGGTCGAAGCCGGTGACGAGCAGCGCCTCGTTCTTGACCGGATACGCATCCGAGTCGCCGCTCGCGATGTCCTTGTCGAAGTCGAGCTTGGCGTAGACGAACGTCGACTTCGGCGCGAGTGCGAACGCCTTCGCAGTCAGCTCCTGATGCGCGTACGTGTGCTGATCGAGCTCCTTGAGATCGAGCTGCGGAAACGTGTGGCCGAGCCAGCGATCCTCGAGCGTCGCCGCCGAAGGTGCAGCGAACGGCGCGAGCCCTTCGAGCTTCGTCGAGGCGTCGTAGATCATCAGCGTGACGGTCGTCGGCTTGGCCGCATCGGCGGTGCCGACCGAGATCCCGAACGTGCCCTCGTCTTCCTTGTCGAAGTGGATCTCGTGCTCGGCGTGATAGCTCGGTCCCACCGCGTAGCTATCGTGGTTGAACGTCGGGCAGCCCTTGTTCGCCTTCTTCGCGTCGCGCGCTTCCTTGCGGAGGTTGACCGGCACTGCGGTCGGCAACGGGCGGATCACGAGGCCCGGAATCGGCCGCTCGAGCGTGAACGCGATATCCGGATCGTTCGCGAACGCGTCCTTGCCACAGCCGTAGCCCGCACGCGCCTCGCGCGCGATCCGGCGGTTCGGTTGGGTCGTGACCTCGACGAACATCGGCGAAGCGAGCTTGCCGGGCAGCGAGATCTTCTTGATCGTCTCCGGCCACGGCGCCGGCTTGCTCGAATCGGTGAGCTCGACCGCGAACGGGTGCGTCGCGTTCTTGCCGTAGCGCGACACCGCGTAGATGTCGTAGCGGCCCGGCTTCCAGCCTTCCTTCAGCGAGCTGATCGACGGCACGCCGCCAGTCGTCTCCTCGCAAGCGAACCACAACGCCTTCTCCTTGCGCAGCACGAAGCCATCGTTGCTACCGCCGATGACCGTGACCTCCATCTGTGGCACTTCCTGCTTGAGCTCGAACGACGCGATCGGCTGCGACGTGATGTCGTTGCCGCAGTCGGGCGAGTTACCGCCGATGCCGAACACGTGGCTGTACGTGGTGTCGAACCCGATCTGACCGAGGTCGGTGACCAGCGGCGTCGCGGTCAGCGCGGCCGGGACCGCGATCACCTGACCGGGCTTGCCCATCGGGATCGGCGCGGCGGGCGCCTTCGCGGCACCTCCCGCCGGCGCGGGGGTCGCGCTGGCTTGCGCGGGCTGAGGATCGGGATCGGAACCGCCGATGCGATGAGGCTTGCCGTTGACCATCATCGTGCAGCCGGCGATTAGGAATAGGCAGGAGCTGAGAGTTTTCACGCGGCGGCGTTCAGCAAGCCCCGCGCCCAGCGGAACCCGGTGATTTCACGGATGTCGTGGGGCTAGCGCACTCGGTGCACCCACAGTTGCACCCAGGTGCAGCAAGTTCGCCGCCGGGTGGCAGCACTGATAAATTGAGAGACGGATGAGTAACGCACGGATCGTGGCGGTAGGCGGCGGCAAGGGCGGCGTCGGCAAGTCGCTGGTCTCGACGAACCTCTCGGTCGCGCTCGCTCGGGCCGGCGCGAAGGTCGTGATGCTCGACGCCGACCTCGGCGCGCCGAACCTCCACACGATGTTCGGGATCATGCGGCCGCAGCGCACGGTCGAGGACTTCCTCGCGGGTCGCAGCGCCACACTCGACGAGGTCGCGCTCGCGACGCCGATTCCCGGCTTGCGCCTGATCGCCGGTGCCGAAGGCGCGCTCGGCTCCGCGCACCCGTCGTTTCAGAGCAAGCAGAAGCTGCTCGGCGAGCTCGCGAAGCTGCAGGTCGATGTTCTGTTGATCGACGTCGGCGCCGGCGTCGACCTCGACACGATCGACTTCTTCAACGCAGCGGATACGCGGCTGGTCGTGATGGTTCCGGAGATCACGTCGCTCCAGAACGGCTACGCGTTCCTCAAGATCGCGCTGTTCCGCCGGCTCCAGCGCGCCGCCGCCGGCATGCGCGCGTCGGAGAAGATCGAGGCCGCGTTCGGCAAGGACGCGTTCGAGATCGGCAGCACGATGGATCGGGTCTCGACGTTCTTCACGATGATCGAGGACGAAGCGCCCGAGCTCGTCGCGAGCTATCGCCTGCTGCTCGCCGAGTTCAACGCGCTGCTCGTCGGCAACATGCTGCACAAGCCCGCCGATCGCAACGCGCTGTTCGCGATCCAGCGGATGATCCGCGAGCGCCTCGACATCGACGTCCAGGTCGCCGCCGGGCTGCGCCAGAACCCGTCGGTCCGCAACTCGGTCAACGAGGGCAAGCCGTTCGCGACGACCGCGCCGCACGGCGATCCGGATCTCCGCGAGGTCAACCAGCTCGCGCAGCGGATCCTCCAGCAGGACCTCGCGCCGATCCGCAAGCTCCGCGAGGACTTCATCCGCGCGGTCAAGAAGCGGCCGATCGATCCGAACCTCGACGCGAAGTTCGAGTTCGGCCTCGAGGGCATCCCGCGCAGCAACAAGCCGGTGAAGGAGCCCGCGGCACCCGCGAGTGAATCGCCGCAGCTCCCCTCGGAGTTTCGCCAGCTCCAGCGCGTCTCGGATCGGATCAAGGCGTACGTCCCCGTCGAGCTCGACTTCGACGGCCGCGCGTACCTCGGCCAGCTCACCGAAGCGAACGAGGGCGGCGCGAAGATCTCGGGCGTCCGCGCGACGGCTGGCTGGAAGAACGGGACGCTCCAGGTCGTCGGAGACAAGGTCATCGGGCTCGTCGCGATCGCGCTGCACTCGAGCGACGCGACCGCCGGCAGCATCATCGTCACGTTCGCCGACAAGGCCGCCGCGGCGAAGCTCGTCGCCGAGCTGCGCCGGCGTAATCCTGGCGCTTAGGTGCGGGGGTGACGGTCGAGCTTGTCGAGGTCGACCGCGCAGGTGATCGTGAGGCCGTGCGCGTGATCGATCTCGACCCCGGTGATCGTCGCGGGCAGCGCGGCGAGTAGCGTCTGGACCCGCGCGTTGATCTGCTTCTCGAGCACCTGCTCGAGCTGCGGCACCGGCATCGTCCCGACGCTGGTCTTCACCACGTCGATGTGAAGCTGGCCATCGCGCAGCGTCGGGCGAAGCGTGGCGGTCGCGTCCGTGGTTTGCCCGAGCACCTCGACGTTCGCGTGCACGATGATCGCGTCATCGCGCATTTCGGTCCGGAGCTGCGTGGGCGCAACTGCCACACCCGGCGTCTCGGCCGCGGCATGGCGCACGATCCCGGTCAGGAACGGCTCGCCGAGCCGGATCGAGATCGGTGGGTTCGGCGGCAGCGGCTGGGCCGCGACGACCGGGGCGTGAGTGCCCTCCACGAACATCGCGTAGGCGAGCGTGCCCGCCACGCCGAGCGCGATTCCGAACAAGAACAGGAGGAGCCGCATGCATTCCGCTAGTTCAAGCGGGGTGCCAACGCGGAGCATCACCCGAGGGTGAGGGGGTGTCAGTGCACGAGGCTCCATCGCTGGGCCGCGGCGCGGTTGAGTAGCGGGGATGTTCCTCGCTCAAATGGCCGTGGTCTTCGTCGGCGTTACTGGCAACCATCACGAGGCGGTCGAGCACCAGCTCCAGCCCGCGCTCGAGAAGGCCGGCGTCGCCGAGCTCACGATTCCGGATCCCGATCTGGGTGCGATCCTGAAGCACACCAAGCAGAGCAAAGCGATCGTCAAGAAGATGCACGTCGGCGGCTTGATCGCCGCGCAGCTGACCGGCAACGGCAACGCGCGCACGTTCCGCGTCGTGATCTACGACGCCGAGGGCAACCTGTCGTCGGAGACCGAATCGCCGATCTCGGCGAAGGGTCTCGCGAAGGACGACCTCGACGTGTTCTCGATCAACATCGCGGACATCGCGGGCTCTCCCGCCGCGAAGCCGGTCGCGAAGGCGCCGCCGAAGCGCGTCGCCAAGGAAGTCGACGACGCACCGATCGCGAGCACGCACGCCGACGACGACGCGCCTCCGGGACTCGGTGGAACGCCTGCGAAGCACGAGGCCGCACCGAAAGCCGTCGCTTCGCCCGACGACGATCCGGCGGCTTCGTCGACGACCGTCGAGCAGAGCGCGCCCGCGGCGAAGAGCAGCAGCGGTGTTCACCTCGAGGTCGGGCTGATGTTCGGCATGGTCGGCCGGTCGCTCGCGACCGATCCGGGCACCGTGAAGTCGTACAGCTCGTCGCCCGTCGGCACGTTCGGCTTCGAGGGCGGCATCGGCATCGGCAAGCGGATGCACATCGGCGGCTTGTTCGAGCACACGATGGTGATGCACAGCGACGTCGACAGCACGCAGGCGTCGACCGCGATCGGCCGCTACGAGGTCGCGGCGGCGTACGACGTCATCCACGACGATTCGGTCCAGCTCGCTCCGATGGTCGGTTACGGCGCGCGCTACTTCGCGATCGATGCGATGTCAGGAACGAAGACGCCCGACGAGCAGTACAGCTATGTCGTGCTCGGCGCGAGCATCCGCAAGTCGCTCGGGACGAAGTGGGCGCTGCGCGGCCTCGCGGCGTTCGAGCCGGTCGTCGGCGGTATCGAGCCGAAGATGGCGAACACCGCGTCGCGCTGGGGCTTCGACGTCGGCGCTTCGCTCGAGGTCCAGGCGACGCAGCACGTGTTCGCGCGCGCGTCGTTCGACTATCAGTCGTTCAACTCGTCGTGGTTCATGGTCGGCGGCATGACCGACGCGTACCCGGGCGGCTCGATCGCCGCAGGCGCGCTGTTCTAGCGACCGACTAGCGACGACGACGGCGGATAAAGCCGAGGAGCAGCACGGCAGCGAGCGCGTTGCTGCTGCCACCGGCGTTGCAGCCAGCATTCTGTCCATTTGTCGCGCCGCCGGTACCATCGCCGCCGGTACCGCCCGTGCCATCGCTACCGGTGCCGTCGCTGCCCGAGCCGGAATCGCTGCCGGTCATGCCGTCGCCGGGGACGAGCTGGATCAGCGCTTCGAGCTGATCGTCCGGCGGGCCACCGTCACCGTTGTCGCTGAACCACGCGGTGCCGTCCTGAACGATGCCGAAGTACTCCTTGTACGTACCGGGCACGCATGCGGCGCCGGTCGGTCCGTCGAACTTGAACGAGAACGTGCCGTTCGCACCGGGCGCGACGGTGCCGCTGATCGCGGCGGCACGGTTCGGCGCGACCCAGTCGGCGCCGGCGAAGATGCTCGTGCGATCGCGCGGCATCGTCGTGCCGAGCTTCGTGCTGCTGTTCCAGTTCATCGTGCCGGTGTTCTTCAGCACGATATTCGCGGCGACGCTCTCGCCGCACTTCACGACGAGCGGCGGCCCCGAAGCGAGCGGCCACGACTGGCTGACGTACGACGCGCCGTACGGAATCTGCCCGTACGCGGCGAGCACGGCCTTCGCGTAGTTCACGCGTTGGGTCTGGATGCAGTTGCCGCAGATCTCGTACTTCGCCATGAACGCGACGGTCGCGTCGGTCACGTTCGTCGACGCCTTGAGCGAAGCGAGGCCGTAGCCGGGGAAGTTCTGGAGCTCGAACCAGATGAACTCGAGCTGGAGGTTGAGCGACGTCATCGACGCGCCTTGTTGCGCCGCGTACGCCTTGACGTTGTCACCCGCCGAGGAATCCCAGCGGCCGCCGGTCGACCACTGCGCGATGCCGCGACCCGGACCACCCGCTTGCACCGAGGTCGGGCTGACGCCGGATTCCTGATCGAGGTTGCCGACGATGCCGGCCGCCTGGAAGTTCGTCAGGCCCTTCTGCAAAAAGAAGTTGAACGCCGCTTGGTCGTTCGCGAACGCGGTCGTCGAGGCCTGTTCGGTTTCGGCGACGTCTTGCTCGGTCGCGGTGTCGACACAACCGATGAGAAGAATGAGGGTTAATGCTGCGCGCACGAGCGCGGAGTCAGCAAGGCGAAGGCCACCCGCAGCGCGCGTGATTCCAACGAGTTGGCCCGCGAAAACCGCGCGATCGCGATCTGCGAGTTGCGAACGTTCGTGTGCAGTCTGGGGGGCTTACATCCCGCTCTTCGCTTCGAGCTCCGCGATCCGCCGGCGCGCCGCCGAAAGCTCGTCGCGCAATCGGAGGATCACCTCGATGCCGTTCAAGTCGACCTCGAGCTCGCGATACAGCGTACGCGCGACCAGCACGCGCTCGACATCGACGCTGACGATATCGCCGTCATCGCGCCGCACGATCTCGCCGACCTCGACGAGTCGCGCGATCAATTCGTGGTCGCCATCGACGAGCTCGAGCAGGTGTTGATACGTGTAGCGCGTCATAGCTCGAACCCCTCCCGCACGGGTTTGGTGTAAGCGGCGGTGCTCGCGCGCAGTGCTTCGGCGAGCGCGTCATCGGCCTTATCCGGCATCCGCACTGCGAGCGACACGATCATGTCGCCGTGGGTGTCCTTGCGCGTGACGCCCTTGCCGCGCAGACGCAGCTTCGCGCCGTTCTGCGAGCGCGGTGGAATCTTCAGAACGACCGGGCCCGCGAACGTCGGGACCTCGACGCTCGCGCCATTGAACGCTTCGTCGAGCGTCACCGGCAGATCGATCGCGAGATCGAGTCCATCGCGGCGTACGCGCGGATGCGGCGCGACGGTGATCTCGATCAGCAAGTCGCCTGGTGGTCCGCCCCGCGCTCCCGGCGACCCCTTGCCGGGGATCCGGATCGTCGAGCCGTCGTCGGCACCGGGCGGAATCCGCACGCGTTGCGTCCCGGTCGGCAGGTCGAGCGAAATCTCCGCGCCGTCGATCGCCTGGCGGAGATCCATCTCCATCGACGCTTGCAGATCGCGACCGCGTTGCGGGCCACCGCGCGCGCGCCCGAACATCTCCGCGAAGTCGAAGTCGGCGGGACCTTCGTCGTACTGCGCTTCGCGCTGCTGCTGGCGCGTGTTCTGCCAGCGCGCGTACTCGCGAGCCTTGTCGGGATCGAACCCGCCTTGCAGCGACGCATCGCCGAACTCGTCGTACGCCTTGCGCTTCTTGTCGTCGGAGAGCACGTCGTACGCCGACGACACCTTCTTGAACTTCTCCTCGGCGGTCTTGTCGCCCGGATTCACATCCGGGTGATGCTTGCGCGCGAGCTTGCGATACGCCTTGCGGATGTCGTCCGCGCTCGCGTCCTTCTTGACGCCGAGCATGTCGTACAAGGTTTCGGCCACGGGCCGAGCTTAGCTAACTCTTGCAGGCCGCGCCGACGCACGGGTAATCGAACGAGCCCTTGACCTCGATCGCCTGCTTGCCGTCGAACGACTTCGCCTTGAACGTGAACGTGCCCGTCATCCCGGTCAGGTCGAACTTCGTGAGATCGAGCTCGCCCGGCTCCGAGATCCGGAACGACTGGTGCTTGCCGGGTGGGCGCAGGTTGATCAACCCGCCGACCTCGCCGGCCTTCGCATCGCCGGTCAGCGGATACTTGCCTGGCTTGAACGGGATGTCGGCGTACTTGCTGTTCTTGCCAGGACCGAAGTTGATCGAGCCCGTGTCCGAGCCGCAGTTGATCAACAGCAGCATGAACCGCGGGTCGCGCTTCATGTCCGCTTCGACCTCGGCGTCGACCTGATCCTTCGACTTCTTGCTGTCGAGACCCGCGAGCACGTGGAGCGCCGTGCGCAGCTGATCATCGGTCTGCCAGTAGTCCGTGGTCGCCATCGCCTTGCCGTTCGGCGGGCTCTTCGTCGCAACCGCCTCGACGGTTACCGCGATGTCGCCGGTCGTCGTGAACGAGCACTTACCGACAGGCGTACCCGCTGCGGGCGCTGCGGGCGCTGCCGCGGAAGCGGCCTTCGTCGTCGGTGTGGCCGACCCGGTGGAGGGCGACGCGTCCTTCTTGCCACCGCACGCGATCAACAGCGCACACGCGAGACCCAACCGGAGATTCATCATCATCATGTCCCTATCTGCCCTCGGACCGCGGGCCGCGTACCAACCTAGCAATGGGACGGTACGTGAACGGGATCCAGTACGTGGATCCCAACACTGGCCATGCTGGCGATCACAGTCTAGCTTGCGCGCGTGACGGCAGTCCGCGCACTTCTCGTGCGCAACCGCGAGTTTCGGCGCTTGTTCCTGGCCAGCGTGGTGTCGCTCGCCGGCGATTGGTTCTCGTTCGTCGCGGTCGCGAGCCTCGTCACCGAGCTCACCGGTCGCCCGGGCGCCGCCGCGTTCATCTATGCGGCGACCGTGTTGCCGGTGTTCCTCGCGTCGCCGATCGCGGGGATGGTCGCCGATCGGTTCGATCGCCGGCGCACGCTCGTGATCGCAGATCTCGCGCGCGTGCCGGTCGCGCTCGCGCTGTGCCTCGCAGCGTACTGGCACAGCACGACACTCGCGGTGGCAGCCGTGATCGTGCTCGCGATCGGGGCGAGCTTCTCCGATCCGATCGCGAGCGCGGCGACGCCGAACCTCGTCGCGCCCGAAGACCTCGCGACCGCGCAGGCGCTGATGGGCGCGGTGTGGGGCTCGATGCTGATGGTCGGCGCCGGCATCGGCGGTGTCGTCGCCGAGCTGTTCGGCCGCCAGACCGCATTCGTCGTCGACGCGCTGTCGTTCGTCGCATCGGCGTGGTTGATCGGCGGCATCCGTACACCGATGCAGCGCGGCGAGGTCGAGACCAGTGGATCGATCCGCGAAGCGATCGAGTTCATCCGCACGACGCCGGTCGTGTTGCGCTTGATCTTCGCGAAGGTCGGCGTTAGCGCCGCGAACGGCATCGTCGGGTTGTTACCGGCGTTCGCGCTCCGCCGGTTCGCGCAGAGCCCGATCGCGACCGGCCTGCTGTTCGCCGCCCGCGGCCTCGGCGCGATGCTCGGCCCGATCCTCGCGCGCTCCGCGATCGGCGCGACGCCGAAGACCCGCGCGCTCGTGATCGTGTGCGGGATCTCGACGCTGAGCTACGCGCTCGCGTACGCGTCGTTCACGCTCGTCTACACGTTCGCGGTCGCGCTCGTGCTCGTCGCGATCGCGCACCTCGGCGGTGGCGCGCAGTGGTCGATGTCGACCTACGGCCTCCAGCGCGAGACGCCCGATCACGTGCGAGGCCGCGTGATGGCGCTCGACTACGGGCTCGCGACGCTGTCGATCGGCATCTCCGCGATCGTCGCGGGCGTCGTCGCGGATCGGATCGGCGAAGCGCCGACAACGCTGTGGTTGTGCGGCGCCGGCATCGTCTACGGGATCGGCTGGCTCGCGTGGGCGCTCACCACACGCGACATTGCTGCTCCGGCGACCTGACCATCGCCGAGCCGGCCTTGCACGAGAACGCGCGCGCGAACTCCGGCATGTTCGACAGCGGGCCGATCACCCGGAACTTCGCGATCGGGTGCGGGTCGCCCTGCACCATCAAGCGCTGCTGCTCGATCCGGATCGCGTCGCTGCGAAACTGGCCCCATGCGATGAAGAACTGCTGATCCGGCGTGAAGCCGTCGATGTCGCCGGTCGGGTGTGCCGCGAGCGCCTTGTGGAACGCGCGATACGCGAGGTTCGCGCCGCCCGAGTCGCCGATCGACTCGCCGAGGACGAGCTTGCCGTTGTGGTGGACGTTCGGCTCGATGAAGTAGTTGTCGAACTGGTTCGCGACGCACTCGCCGCGCTTGGTGAACGCGTCGAGGTCGGCCTTCGTCCACCAGTTCTCGAGCCGGCCCTGCGCGTCGAACTGCGCGCCTTGATCGTCGAAGCCGTGGCTGATCTCGTGGCCGATCACGACGCCGATCGCGCCATAGTTGATCGCGTCGACCGCGTCGAGCCGGAACGCCGGCGGCTGGAGGATGCCGGCCGGGAACACGATCTCGTTGAGCGACGGGTTGTAGTACGCGTCGCTGGTCGGCGGCGTGATTCCCCAGCGGCCGCGATCGACCGGCTTACCGATCTGCTTGAGGTCGTCCTCGTCGTTCCACTGGTTCGCGGCGACGTAGTCGGCGAACAGCGCATCGCGCTTGATCGGGATCGCCGAGTAGTCCTTCCACTTGTCGGGGTAACCGATCTTCGGATTGAACGTCGCGATCTTCTCGAGCGCCTTCTGCTTCGTCGCCGGCGTCATCCACTCGAGGTGATCGATCGTGTCCTTCATCGCGGCGAGCAGGTTGTGGACGAGCTCGGTCATCCGGGCCTTCGCGGCCGGCGGGAAATACTTCTCGACGTACTTCTGACCGAGCGCTTCGCCGAGCAGCAGGTCGGTCATCTCGACGCAGCGCTTCCACCGCGGCTTCTGCTCTTCCTGACCGGCGAGGTACTTGCCGTAGAACTCGTAGTTCGTGTCGTAGAACGGCTTCGCGAGCACGTCCGTCATCGACGTCACGTACTGCCACTCGAGGTACGTCCGCCACGCCGCGATCGGCGTGTGCGCGAGCTCTTGCTCGACTTGCTTGAGGAATGCGGGCTCGGCGACGTTGAGGTCCACCGCCGGAATCTGGAACGTGCGGTAGTAGTCCGCCCAGTTGAAGCTGGGCGTCAGCTTCTGAAGCTCGGCGATCGTCATCTTGTGGTCGGTCGCCTTCGGATCGCGCAGCGCCACGTTATCGAGCGAGGCCTTCGCGAGTCGGGTCTCGAAGTCGAGCACGGTCTGCGCGTCCGCCTGCGCGGTCTTCGCGGGATAGCCGATCAACTCGAACATCGCGGCGACGTGGGTGAGGTACTTCGCGCGCGCGTCGACGAATCGCTTCTCGGTCTTCACGTAGTAGTCGCGGTCGGGCAAGCCCAAGCCCGCGGCACCGACGACAGCGACGACCTTGGTCGGCTCGTGCAGATCCGATTGCGAACCGACCGCGAACGGCGCCGAGATGCGCTGGTGGTGCAGCTTCGCGATCATCGCGGCGACGCCCGCCTTGTCCTTGATCTTCGCGATCTCGGCGCGCATGGGTTCGAGCGGCTTGGCACCGGCCGCATCGACGGCGGCTTCATCGGTGCACGCGCCGTAGAAGTCGCCGATCAGCTGCTCGACCGAGCCCTGCTTCCAGTCCTTCTTCGCCGACACCTGATCGAGGATGTCCTTCAGGCGCTCCTTCGAATCCTCGCCGGCCTTCCAGCGCCGCGACCACCGGGTCATCGACGCCGGGATCGGGTTCGCCTTACGCCAGGCGCCGTTCGAGAATTCGTAGAAGTCGTTGCATGGGTCCGCCGACCGATCGATGTCCTCGGCGTAGACGCCGACGAGCTTCTCGCTCGTGGGCGGCGCGGTGACGGCGTGCGGGGACGTAGAGGCAACGACCGTCGAATCGGCCGAGGAGTGCGCGGAGCCGCACGCGGCAACAAGTGAAACGAACAAGAGGGCAAAACGCTGCATCGCGCGCATCCTAGGCCCGCGCCGCGGCCGACAGAAGAGACAGCTGCGACACTCAGCCGTTCGCGCGGGTACGCACGGCCTGCGCCGGTAAGTGCTCCCAGGTCTCGATCATTTCGGCTGACACGACGTCGCCGTGCGCGAGGTAGTACGCGAGGTGCGGAAGCGAATCGCAGCCCCAGAACATCTGGTCGTCGACGAGCATCGTCGGCACGCCGAACATGCCGCGCGCGATCGCGTCGTCCGAGTTGGCCTTGATCCGCGCCTTGATCGCCGGCTGCTGCGCCTGGTCGACGGCATCTCCCGGCAAACCTGCGTCGCTCGCGATCCGCTGGACCACGGCGGGATCCGTGATGCCTTCGCCGGTCGCCCAGGTCGCGCGATACAGCGCGTCGATCAATGGGCGCTGTTGCTCTCGCGTCGCGAGCGCGGTCACGCGAAGCGCGAGCAACGGATTGAACGGATGTGCCGGCGGCGCGACGATCGGCACGCCGAAGCGATGCGCGATCCGCGCGACGTCGCGAACGATGTAGCGGCGGCGCGCCGGCACTTCTGCGGGTCCGCGCGTGCCGTTCGCATCGAGCAACGCGGCGAACAAGATCGGATGAGGCTCGACCTCGACGCCGAGCGCGTGGATCTGGGTCCACGCGAGATACGCGTACGGCGAGAGATAGTCGAAGTAGAACCGCAGCGTTCGCATCTGCGAACGGTAGCGCTATTCCAGCTTCACGGTCGTGATCGGGCCCGGTGTCGCCGTTGGCAAGTTGTCCCAGGCGCCCGGCTGGCCCCGATACAGGCCGACATCGATCGTGTAGGTCTTGGGTGGATTCGCGAGTCCGCTCGAGTCGAGCGCGGTTGTAAACGTGAAGCGATCGGCGAGCACGTCGCCGGCCTTCCACTCGGTCGTCAGGCAATGACCGGTCTGCGGTGTGTGGTCGGCATTGATCCAGCGGTGCTCGCCGGCGACGTGGACGAACACGTCGTAAGGCTGATCGACCGATCGAAGCACCTTGAAGTAGAGCGTCATCGTCATCGCTGTGCCGACCTTGACGCTCGGCGGCGCGTCCCAGCCGAGGAGCTCGACACGATCATCCCAGATCATCGGTCGTGCAGGCTTCGCGCCCGGCTCGACGGCGAGCGCGGTCTCGCAGCCGCCGATCACGATCGTCGCGCTACTGCCAGCTTCGACCCTCGCAGTTCCTCGCGCCGCGGCGGTCTCGGCGCCGAGCGTGTAGGTACCGGCCGCGAGATCCGTCAGCGTGAATGCCCCCGCGGCGTCGGTGAACACGACCGGCAGCGGCGCGGTGTTGGCTTCATGACCGTTGCTCGCGATCACGCGCACACCCGCGATGCCGGCGCCTGTCTTGTCCTTCACCATCCCGTGGATCGCGAGCCGGCGCGCGTCGACGACGAGCCGGACGTGGTCGACGCGGGCGCTGCTGCCCGCGAGCACGACAGGTTCGTGATCGAGGTGGAGCGGCGGCTGCCCGTTCTCGGTGAAGTAGACGAACGGCTTGTAGCTTCCACCGGCCATGTGGCCGCACTCGAACGCGCCGTTCGCGTCCGTCGTGCATCGCCCGCGATCGAAATTGGAACCGACGGTCGCCGTCTCGAAGCGAACGACGACGTTCGCGACCGGAGCGTTCGCCTGATCGACGACGACGCCCGCGATCTGCCCGGCCTGCGTGAGCTCGACGTCGTAGGTCGCATCGGACGTGCCGATCGTCCAATCGAGATCGACGTACGCCTCTGCTGTATCCGCGCCGCCCTTGTAGTGCCCCGCGGTCATGCCGGGGAGCTCGAAGCGCCCGTCGGCGTCGCTGTAGCACGCGTGATAGTTGTCGCCTTCAGAGACCATCAGCCGCGCGTTCGCGACGGCCGTGCCGTGCTGATGAATCGTGCCGCGCACGGTCACCGTCGACTCGACATCGATCACCACGTCGTTCGCACCGGGCGTCAGCTTGATCGTCGGCGTGCGCGGGCGATATGGCGCGACCTCGACGGTCGTTTCGCCGGGCGTCGCGTCGTCGATCTCGAACGTGCCATCCGCGCCGGTGAGCGCGGTGACGTCATCGATCGTCACGTCGAGCCCCGCGATCGGTACGGCGCCCGTGACGACGCGACCGTGAACGCTCGCCGAAGCTCGCAGCGTCAGCGTCACGTCGGTCTCCGCGGTGTCGGCGGCAGCCGCGAGGCTCGGCGCACGCGCGACGAGGTGATGCGGACCGCGCTCGATGCCGCGTACGACAAACCCGCCGTTGTCGTCGGACGTGGCAGTTGCGGGCGCGCCGATCGCGAGTCCGTGATGGCGAACCGCGCGCGCCGGCTCCCCCGACGTGATGCGAACCGAGGCGCCCGAGATCGGCGCTCCCGATTCGTCGACGACCTTGCCGCGCAGGATCGTCTCGGGAATCAGCATGAAGTCGAATGCATGGCGACCGTGCGCCCCGGTGATCACTTCTTGTGCGGCATATCCCGCCGCACGGACGACCGTGCGGAGCTCCTCGAGCTGGAGCGCGACGCGGCGGATGCACAGCTCGTAGTGGCCCTGGTCATCGGTCTCGGTCCCGATGACGTCCTCGCGCATCACCTGCGCACCGCGGATCGGCGTACCCGCAGGATCGGTCACGCGACCGACGAGCGATGCGTCGCACGGGAGCAACGCGAGCTCGAGCGCATCGCTACGTAGCTTCGGATCTCGCGTATCGATCCGCTGAACGTCGGCCAAGCGTCCTTGCTCGATCGCACCGATCGAATAGACGGCCGGCACCATCGGTCCGAAGTCGAAGTGACCGGTGGCATCGGTCACCCGCTCGACGCTGGCGAGGCCGACGAGTCGAACGCGCGCACCGACGGCCGGTCGACCCTCCGCCGTCACCCGTCCGGCGATCTGTCGCCCCGCGTAGGGCTGGTTGAAGCTGGCCGGCAACGCCGGTCGCTACCCAGGCGCATCGCGCACCACGCTCGGCAGCGCCGTGGACGACACGCGGTCGGGGTCACCTCGATGCACGATCATCGCGACGCTTCCGAGCAGTAGCGCGACGAGCAACGCGATGATCACAGCCAGAGCTTTGGTCGGCTTCGCCACGCGAGCACCTCCCCGCAGAAACAGCGCCGCCCAGGCCTTGCGCGTGCCGGTCTCGCGATCGAGTCCCGCGCGCAAACGCGCGAGTCCTTCGCGGACGCGAGCGCGCACCGTCGCATCGGGAATCGCGAGCTCGCGGGCGATCTGCGCGGCCGACTTGCCTTCGAAGAAGCAGGCCACGATCGTCGAGCGATACGGCTCCGCGAGCGCGAGCACGAGATCGGCGAGCACGCGCTGCAGGCGCACTCTCTCGAGCATCGCGTCGGGTGGCTCGACCTCGCGATCGTCGACGACGCGCGCTTCGCGGTTCAGCCGGCGCCGGTCGCTCCGGTGACGCATCCCGACGATGTCGCGCGCGACCTTCGCGAGCCATGGCCGCAGCGGGCGATCGCTCTCTGGCTGCTTGCGCCACACCGCGATCCACGACTCCTGCACGACGTCATCCGCATCGGCTTCACCGGCGAGCGCGGAGGCGAGGCGCCGCAGCCAGGCGGCATCGGCGAGCAGCTGCTTCGCATCCACGCCTACATCCTGCCGCCGCATGCAGAATCGTTGTCGAAATTCGGCGAAGCAGCGTCAGGAGTGCCCACGCGTGTGGGCACGAGCGTGTCAGGCGGTTTCACGTCCGGTCATTCGCATGGTCGGGATGGTCATGTAAGGTCCGTCGGGACGGCCATGACGACGAAGCTCCTATGCTTGGTTCTTGCCGTGGCGGGATGCTACGCGCCGCTTCTTCCGGAAGGTGCGCCGTGTGCCTCGGCCGACAGCTCGCAGCGCTGCCCGACGGGCTTGGTCTGCGTTTCGAACGGCTCGATCGACGTCTGCAAGTATCCAGGCGCCGCGGGAACCGATGCGGGCGTCGACGGCCGTCCCGATGCGGCGGGACCACCGCTCGATTCCGACCACGATGGCATTCCGGATGTCGATGACAACTGCCCGCACGTCGCGAATCCGGATCAAGCGGACGAGGATGGCGATCACGTCGGCGACGCGTGCGACCCGTGTCCACCGTTCCCCGACATGACGGACTCGGATAACGACGGCGTGCCCGACGCGTGCGATCCGAACCCGAACGTTGCCGGCGACAGGATCGTCGAGTTCGAGGCCTTCAATAGCTCGCCGGCGGGCTGGACCCACACGGGCGATGTCGCGTTCAGCGGTGGTAAAGCGACGATGATCGCGGGCGACGCGACGACCGCCACGCTCGTCACGCCTTCGAGCGCGACCACGCATTCGACGATCATGGCGAGCATCACGCTCACCGCGATCACGGCGACGGGCTTGGATCTCGGCGCGGTCGGGCTGATCGATCAGCAGCAGCCGAACACCGATAGCTCGGTGACGTGCCAGCTGTCCGAGCTGGCGAGCGGAACGCAATCGTCGATCCGGATCTTCGACACGTCGACGGCCATGGGCGTCAACAACGCGCCGCACGCGTTCGCGGCTGGTGGCACGTACGTGCTCGAGCTCCAGCGCGACGGCACCGACTACACGTGCGGGACGAGCAATCCGCAGCTCGCGATCGCCGGCAGCGACACGTTCGCGCCCGCGAACCACAACATCGGGCTGCGCATGAAGGGTGCGGCGGCGAAGGTCGCGTGGGTGATGGTCCTGACCCGCTAGGGAGCGGGGCGGAAGTCACCTTCCCGAAAGGGCAACGTGCGCGGGCGCGCAGCGGGCGAGCGCGCTCGTCACATGACTGCGATCGGCATCTGCATCGGGCCGTGCTCGTGATCGATGATCTGTAGGAACACTTGCTCGTGCGTCGGGCCGACGTGGAGCTCGATCGACTGGTCGTGGATCGCCGGGCCGATGTTCGCGACCTTCGTATCGAGCACCTGGTGCGACGCGGTCACGATCCGCAGCGTCAGCTGCTTCGCCTTGTCCGAATCCTTGAGCTTGATCGCGACGTTGCCGTTCGAGTTGGCGCGCATCGCCACTCGACCGTTGACGTACATCGCACCACTCGAGAAATCGACGATCAGGAACACGACGCCGGGGACGATGCCCGGCAGCAACCACAGGAGATCCATGACGAGCGTGCCGCCGTCGATGGTTCCGCCGCTGTTGCCACGGCGCTCGGGATACAGGATGTAGCCGCAGCCAACCGAGGAGGCACCGAAGGCGAGCAGCGTCGAGAAGGCGATCGCGCGAGTCCAGTTCTTCATGGCTCTTGCGAGTTTGCAGGAGCGAGGCCAACTCGGTCTAGACCGGATCGGGCACGTCGAGGCCCAGGAACGGGTCATCGGCCGGCATGAGAAACAGGTCTTGGTAGATCCAGGCGACCAGAGACTCGAGGGTCCACTGTGTTCCACGCGCGAAGGTTTCGGCAACCCGAGCGTGGAGCTGCAGGGCCTGCGCGCTATCGAGCTCGACCGGAGAGACCGCGCGCAGGATCGGCGCCTCGACGACGTGCTTCGCCATCGCGACGGCACTCGCTCGCATCGCGCGAGACTCGCGCGGCATCGCCGCCGGCTGGCGCAGGAAACGCTCGTGGTGGAGCGCGAGCTCCTTCCGATCGCAGCGCGCGAGCCCGAGCCCGCGCTCGAGCCATTGCACGAAGACGTCGGGCAAGACGAGCCCGGGCATCGCATCGACGGGCCGGCCTTGCGGATCGAGGACGAGATGGACGCTGTTGCCGGTCAGCGTGCGGACGAGCTTCTTGCCGTCACCGAAATCGATCGTCACGACCGGCACCGCGCGCAGCGCTTCCCAGTGCAACACGTAGCGCTCGCGCAGCATGCGGTTGATCCGCGGCTCCGGATACAGCAGCCGGCGAAACATCCGGCTGTTCGCGCACGACAGCTCCTCGTCGAGCCGGCCGAGCAGGCGAAGCGACAGGATCGGCTTGTGCGTGCGACGGGCCTCGGCGATCGCGAGGCGAAGATCGGTGAACCAGATCAGGCCGGAGAGGTCAGCGGGCATGACCTCAGGATGACCAGCGGAGTGTTAGCCGTTTGTAAGGATCCAGCGGTAGCCGGCGCCGCGCACCGACGTGATGATTTCCGGCGCAGTCGGATCGCGCTCGAGCTTCGCGCGGAGCTCGGAGATCGCGACGTCGACCGCGCGCGTATTCGAGCCCGCGGCGACGCGCCAGACGTGCTGGAGCAGCTCCGCCCGCGAGACGACCTGACCGGCGCGCGTCGCCAGCCAGCGAATGATCTCGACCTCGCGGGTCGTCAGCTCGATCGAGACGCCGCGCGTCGCAGTCGACGCGGTCAGATCGATCGTGCAGCCATCGGCGACGATCCGCTCCGGCGGTGGCGGCGTCATCGCGGCGCGCCGGCCTGCCGCACCGACGCGCGCGACCATCTGCGACATCGCGAAGCCCGGATCGAACGCGTCGTCGGCGCCGGCCTCGAGCGCTCGCACGCGAGCCGGCACATCGCCGAGCTTTGTCACGACGATGATCGCGGTCGCGGGCTTGTCGCGCCGCAGCGTCGCCGCGGCCTCCGCGCTGCCGACCAGTGCGAGATCGAAGTCGCGGGTGCCGCGCACGATCGTGTGACCCGCGCGCTCGAGCGCCGCGATCACTTCTGCCGACAGCCGGCCGTTCGCGACGTCGACCAGGATCCGCACGCCGCGATCGTAGCGCCTTACTCGCCCTCGTACACGAACTGCTCGCGGTCCCGGTACATGTTCGCGAGATCGATGTGCTCGTCGACCGTGTACGTGTCGAACGAGTTCACGGTGATGTTCGAGTGCTCCGTGCTGAAGTTGCCGTAGTAGAAGCTCACCATGTAGGTGCCGGCGTCGAGGTCCTTCAGCGCGTAGTCGCCCGTTTCGTTCGTGTAGGCAGATTGCGCCACGCCGTTTCCGGTCACGAGCACGGTGACGCCGGGAACCGGACCGCCGCCGTTGGTGTCGGAGACATGACCGTGGATCCCGTTATGGGTCTCGGTCGCGGCGTTCGCCTTCGCGATCAGATCACCCAAGTCATCGCCCGCATTCTCGTCGTCGCCGCTCGGCGCGCTGTCGTCATCGCCGGCAGCCGCGACCTCGTCGTTCGCCGGTGCCGCTGCCGTCGGGCAATGGACCTCGGGGAGCGGCAGGCGTTTGACTGCGACGGGGGGTGCTGCGTCGGCCGAGCCGAGCGTCGCACCACGCGCGAACCAACCGAGACCGGCGGCAATCACGAAGATGAGCATGCGAAGCGGCATCTCTGTTCCCTGATACAAGACAACGCACGAGGTGGTTCGGTTGCTCTAACAACACCCCGTGTCTCGTGTCGCTTTCACCTCGCGTCGCGGTCGCAGGCGCCAAGACAGTGGCGTGATGCGGGCTGACGGTTACGTGACAACGCGCGACGACTCGCCGCTATTTCGATGACGATTTCGTGCGACCGGCCGCCGGCTCGCGGCTCGGGGCCCGCTCACATGCCTTCTTCGATCACGACGCGGACGCCATGGTCGTCGGGCTCGATCGCGTGACCGCGCCGGCGGGCGAGCTCGCCGGTGACGGCGGCGCCGAGGAAGAACACCTGCGCGGAGTACTGCACCCACAGTAACAACAACACGAGCGATCCGCCCGGCCCGTAGAACGCATCGAGCGTCTTGTGGCCGAGATAGAGGCCGATGATCGTCGTACCGATCGAGAACAGCACCGAGGTGACGAGCGCACCGCGCCACGCATCGCGCCACTGCAGCCGCGCGTCCGGAAGCGTCTTGAACAGCGCGGCGAACATCAGCGTCGTGGTCGCGAGCGACACGAGCATCTCGCCGCCGGAGAACAGCGCGCCGGAGACGTGATCGTTGAAGTGCTCGGTCGACGCGGCGAGCACGGTCTTGACGGCGACGACCGCGATGATCAGCACGCCGACGAACGCGACGAGCAACAGCGCGAGCCCGCGCTTGCGGACCTGCTTCCACACCTTGCCCTTGAACCCGCGGCCCGACTTGGTGTGGATGTTCCACATGTGGTTGAGCGCTCGCTTCATCTGGCTGAACAACCGGGTCGAGGCGTAGACCAGCACGATCGCGCCGCCGATCGAAGCGATCCAGCTGCGGCCGTGGACCCGCGCGTGGTCGAGCAGGCCCATGATCGTGTCGGCGCTATCTGCGCCGATCCAGCGGCCGAGATCGTGGCGGACGCTCGCGCGGCCGACGTCGCCGCCGATCGCGACGCTCGCGACGCCGATCGCGATGAACAACAGCGGCGCGATCGATAACAGCGCGGAGAACGCGACCGCGCTCGCGAGCATGCGCCCGCTGTGACGCGAGTAGGAGCGGACCGCATCGGCGGCGAGCCCGCGGACGGTGCTGAGCATTGCCGAACAGCATAACGCTGGTCATTCGGCTACTTCGCGATTCGCGCTTGCATCGCGCGCGTAAACGCTTCAGGGTAGCCCGCTATGTCTCGCTGTCTCTTCTCCTAGGTCCTGTCGTCGAGCGTTCGATTTTCGTTCGGCTCTGAACGACTGACCTGCGCCCGACTTCGGGCGCTCTAGACGGAGAAGGAACATGGTTGCGGCTCGTCCCGCGAACCAATCGGCCGACGTGCGCCCGGCGCATCCCTCGGAAGCGATTGGATCGCTCTTGCTTGGTCCCATGCAGATCGAATCACCGCGCTGGCGTTGCGACGCCATCGCGAGGATCGCGCCTGCACTCGTACGACACGGAATCGTCATCGATCGGCTTCGCGCGCAGCTCCGCGAGGGCCTGCGGGCCGCCGTTTGCCCGCAGCCCTTGCGCGAACAGCTCGGCGAGCTGTTGCTGGCGCGGCTGGATGACGCTCGACCCGATGCGCTCGCGCGTGTGGTCACCGCGCTGTGGTCGCGCGACTGGCCGACGGCGACGCTGCACGCGATCGCCGCGAAGCTCGCGCTGCGCGATGTCGACGGCGCGCGCGCACTCGGCGAGGGTGCGCACGCGACGTGGCACAGCCGCGCGTTGCTGCGCACCGGTTGCTTGGAGGATCGGTACGTCGCCGATGTCGGCGACGTCGATGCGTTCACGCCGACCGTGCCGATGATCGAGGCGCTCGTCGAGGCGCGGATCGAACCACGCGTGTTGCCGGAGCGCGACCGCGACAAGGCGATCGCACACCTCGCGCGACTCGATCGGAGACGAGCGCGAAGCATTTCGACCGCGAGTGGGCGCAGCGCTGCGTTCTGGTGGATCGCGCGCGACCTGTTGGCAGAGCGACGATTCGACGATGCTCGCGAGATCGCGCGGGAGATCGAAGCGCCGCTCGTGCGCCAGTACGCGACCGTCGAGCATGCACGCGCGCTCGTCGGAGCCTATCGCTATGCAGATGCGCTATTCGCGCTGCGCGAGGTACGCGACCCTCGGCTCGAAGGAGCGCGGCGCGCCGTCCAGCGCATGGTGTTGCTGTGCCTGCGCGAACCGGTCAAGCACATGCCGCGCGAGCGCGACGAGGATCATCGCAAGGCGTGGCGGCCGGCCGTCTGGCTGCGCCCGTTCGACCCCGTGCGCCAGGACACGATCACGACCGGACTCTTCTTCGCGCGTGCGGGGTGGCTGATCGACGACTACTTCGTGCTCGACGACGGCGCCTATCATCTCGCGAAGCTCGAGCACGATCCGATCGGGCGCCGCGACACGATCGAGCTCGCACGACAGCTGGGCCAACCGATCGCCATCACGCTCGCGCTCGCCGGGTGCCTGCGCCGCGGCTTCGATGCGTTCCTCGCGGAGCACGTCGCGCACGAGGTGAACGAGAAGGAGGTCGCGCAGCCACTTCGGGACGGGCTCGCGGCCACCACACCCCCGAGCAACGACCCGCGCTCGCTCTCCCGCGCTCTCTATGACGAGGGTGTCGCGCTTTCGCCGCAAGCGCCGCGTCGTCGTCGAGTCTTGATCGCGGCCGCGCAGAGCTCTGTGCGTAGCGCACTCGCGAAGCCGCACGGATGGCCAGTGGCGACGATACGGGTTCGCCTGCGCACGCTCGTCCACCTCGGAGGCTCGCTCGCCGTCGATGCGATCGCGAAGGCCATCGCGACGCTGCCATTCGAGCCCGAGGTCGTTCGTCTGGCGCTCGAACACCTCGCGCTCCTCGATCCGCATCGTGCGCGCGACCTCGCTATCGCCCGCCTCGGCGAGCTGCGGATGCCGGCGGCGCTGCTTCGTCGCTGCGAGCTCGGCGGTGCACTCGCACCTGGCTTCGCTCGCGGGTTCGCCCGTGCACGTCGCTTGTGGGTGAACGAAGCGTGGGTCTGCGAGCTCGTGACCTCGTGTGTGCGACGCACCGGCGAGCTTCCTAGCGTCGCGATGCTCGAGCGCGTCGACGATTCCAGCACCAAGACACTCGAGGTTGGCACGCTCCTCGATCGGATCGAGGCCGCTGCCGAAGCGCTCGATGGAGAGGACCACGTCGCGATCGCCGAGCGCGTCCTCGAGGATGACACTCTCGAGAACCTCGCGCTCACGAGACCGGCGCGGACCGATCCCAAGATGCGACCGTGGCGCGGCAACACTGCGCGGCTGCTGCTCCAGCACGCACTATCGAAGAAGGTTGGAGCGGTCGTTCCTTCCCTCGTCAACCGGATCGCGCGCCGGCTCCGACCCGCGGCGTTGCAAGCGACACTCGAGGTCGACGTCGTCGGCGTGCGCTACCGGGTCCGTCTGCTCGACAAGCGCCGCGATCTCCTCACGTACCTCCGCTTCGCCGACGTGCCGGCGCGCAGCTGCTATCGCAGCGACAACTGGTTCTACCGCCAGACGACGCGGACCTATGTCGCCGCCGCGTGGAAGGATCCGCTCACGCTGTGCTTTCACGTCGAGCGCGAGCGAGCGCGCGCGTTCCAGCCATGCGGCTTTCTGTTCGGCGGCTTCGCCGACGTCGATGGCACGCTCTCACTCGTGTTCAACAGCCTCCACGTCCGACCCAACAGTGCGGCCGTGCGCGAGCAGGTGCTGGGCGCGATCGAGCGCATCGTCGCGCCGTTCGGCATCACCAAGATCGGCATCGCGAACGTGCACGGTGGTCACGGCCCGCTGCCGGTCGACTATGTCGCACGCGACGTCGCGCTCGTTCGCCATCGCGCGCTCGCGATCGGCGGCCAGCTCGTGACCGACGTCTACGACGACATCGCCATGGCGAATCGCCCCACTCGCGTGGACCACCTTTACTGGCGCACGCTCTAGCGCCGCTGTTACGTTCGCCCGCCGTGACTGCCGCACCTCCTCCGCATCATGTCGCGCGCACCGAGCGCGAAGCTTATGGCCGCAGCCTGCGCGATCGCGTGCGCCGCGTCGATCACGATCAATGGGTGACCGGCGACCGCGACGTGCTCGGCCGCCTGAAGGCGAGCGAAGAGGGCCGCCTTCCCGAGGTGCTGCCGTTCCGCCATGGCCGGATGGCGGTGTCGCCGTTCGCGTACCTGCGCGGCAACGCCGCGATCATGGCGCCCGATCTGATGTCGCTGCCGCACACCGGCTACTGCGTCCAGATCTGCGGCGATGCCCACATCCGCAACCTCGGCGCCTATTCGGCGCCCGACGGCCGGATCGTGTTCGACGTCAACGATTTCGACGAGAGCTGCGTCGCGCCGTGGGAGTGGGACGTAAAGCGGCTCGCGATCAGCCTCGTACTCGTCGCGCGCGAAGGTGGAATGACCGACAAGGCCGCCGGCGAAGCGGTGGTGTCGATGATCCGGATCTGGCGCGAGACGATGCACGAGCTCGCCGAGCTACCCGCCGTCGAGCTCGCGCGCTACAGCGTCCATCGCTACGAGAGCGACGGTCCGGTCGGCCGCGTGCTCGCGAAGGCCGAACGGATCCCGCCGCAGAAGGCGCGAGACGAGCTGTGCGCGGCCGGCCACGACGACGGCAAGCATCGCTTCGTCGATAACGTGCCGAAGCTGACGCGCGTGCGCGACGAAGAAGCCGCGGCGGTGTTGAAGTCGCTCGACGAGTACCGCACGACCGTCGGCCCGAGCCGCCAGCAGGTGCTCGACTGCTACGCGCCGTACGACGTCGCGTTCAAGGTCGCGGGCACGGGCAGCATCGGCGTTCACAACTACGCCGTGATCTGTGCGGGCAATGGCCCGGAGGACACGCTGATCCTCCAGGTCAAAGAGGCGCTGCGCAGCACGTACGTCGACCACGGTTGGCAGGAGCCCGAGCCGATCGCGCACCAGGGCCAGCGCGTCGCCGATGGCGCGCACCGGATGCAGACCTCGGTCGACCCGTTCATCGGCTGGACGACGATCGCGGGCCGGCCGTACTACGTGCGTCAGCTCTCGGATCACAAGGCCGCGATCGATCCGGCGGATCTCAAGAAGTCGTCGCTCGTCGAGTACGCGCGCGTGTGCGGCGAGACGTTCGCGAAGTGCCACGCGCGGACGTCGGATCCGGCGGTGCTCTCGGGCTACGTGGGCCAAGCCGACAAGCTCGACAAGGCGATCGCGAAGCTCGCGTTCATCGCGGCGGACCAGGTCACGGCAGACCACGCGCTGCTCGTGAAGGCGATCGCCGACGGCACGATCAAGTCGGCAGATATCGACTGAGAAACTCGAACTGATCGCGATCGCTGATCCGACCGAGCACGAGGTCGAAGCCGTTGAAGCCGTGGATCGCTTCCGGCCAGATCCGCAGCGTCGAGTCGTTGCCGGCCAGTCGCCAGCGCGCGTCCATGAACAGCGAATCGTCGAGCAGCGGATCGAGCGTACCGACGGTGAATAGCGCGGGCGGCATGCCGGTGAGATCCGCGTAGAGCGGAGAGATCTCCGGCGCGCGCCGCTGTTCGCGCGTCTTGCCAGGTGTGAAGCACTCGGAGAAGTACTCGATGATCGAGCGCGACAGCACGAGGTTGCGATCGCCCCAAGCGCGCTGGCTCGGCGTCATCCCGAGATCGAACGCGCCGTACACGAGGTTCGCCGCGAAGAACCCGCGGCGCAGGCGCAACAGCACCAACGCGGCGAGGTGTGCACCGGCGGACTCGCCACCGATCGCGAGCTTCGCCGGCGCTTCGAGCCGCGCGGCACCACCGTCGAGCAACCACCGCGCGGCGGTCTCGCAGTCGTCGGGTCCGGCGGGAAACGGATGCTCGGGGCCGAGCCGATACTCGACGCTCGCCGCGACGAGCCCGGTCGCCTTCGCGAGGTCGCGCAGATAGAGATCCTGCATGTCGGCCGCGCCGAGCGTCCAGCCACCGCCGTGGATGTGGAGATAGACGCCGCGCGCTTGCCCCGGTGGCCGCACGACGCGAAGCTTCACGCCGTTCGCATCGACCCATGTCGCCTCGTCGAGAAACACCGGCGGCGGGAAGATGCCCTTCCCCGCGCGCCGCGCGGTGCGGACGAGCTCCGCGGGCAGCGTGTGGACCGAGGGCTGGGTCGCGAGCAGCGCCTCGAGCTTCGCGTTGAACGCGCGCGCTTCGTCGGCGATGCCTTCCGGGAGCGTCTGGATCATATTGTCTTCCCGCTTTGATTCGCGGGACCCCTATGGCTCGTAGTGAATCATGACCCGGCGCACGTCGGTGCCGGTCTTCGCGAGCTCGACGAACACGCGGATCTGACCGACGTAAGCCGCGACGCGCGGGCCGGACTTGTCGGCATCCGGCAGCGGCTCGGTCGCGCCGATCACGGCCTCGGCGTCGGCGAGCGTGCCCTTCGCGACGGCGAGCTCGACGTACGGGCCGTGGTCTTCCCACAGCTGCAGCCCGGTGATGTCGCCGCCGAACGCGAAGAACACGTCGTCGGGGCCGTTGACCTCGGCGACCCACTCGGGGTGGCTGAGGTTCGGGCCTGCGAGCTCCATCGACTTCGCGCGCGATGCGTAACGAGCGCGAAGCTGCGCGGCGGTCGCGCGCTGTTGCGCCATCAAGTCGGAGAGCAGCGGCTTCAGGGCGAGCTCGCCGGTGTAGCCGTCACCCGCAGCCGCCGGCTGGATCGCGATCGGGCTGGACGTCGTGGTCGTGGCGACCGGCGCAGCTGCGCCACCACAACCCATCGCCAGCACCAGCAACCATCGCATCGCGATGACAGTATCATCCGAGTCATGGGCACCTGGGGAGCCGGACCCTTCGAGAACGACGGAGCTGCGGACTTCATCACGGAAGCCGGCGCGATGCCGGCGCCGTCGATCGCGCAGGTGCTGTTGTCGATCACCCAGGCTGCCCCGGACGACTACCTCGATGTCGACGACGGCCAGGCCGCGGTCGCCGCCGCAGAGCTGGTCGCGCTCGGCTTTGGCTACGGCAAGCTCGACGACGTTTCGCCCGACGTCCGCCGCCTGGTCAAGACGCTCGGCCCGAACGAGGAGCTTCGCGTGCTCGCGATCCGCGCCCTGCCCCGGCTCCTCGATCTCGAGACCTCCGAGCTCGCCGGCCTGTGGGAAGACGACGACGAGTTCGAGCCGGGAATCCGCGATCTGATCGCGCGCCTGACCGAAGCCGGTTAAGGACTGATCGTCTGGCCGGTCTGCGAGCCCTCGACCGCGCCGACGTACGCTTTCGCGACCTCCGCCGCCGGCATGCCGTGCGACGGATCCATCTTCATCGCGACGAGCGTCTCGGTTACCCAGCCCGGGCTGACGACGTTGACGCGAATCCCGCGCGGCGCTTCGAGCGCGGCACCGCGGGTGAAGCCTTCGAGGCCGCAGTTGACCATCGAGATCGCGGCCGCGCCGACCATCGGGTTCTGCGCGAGCACGCCGCTCGTCACCGTGACCGAGCCCTTGTCGCGCAGGTGCTTCAGCGCCTGACGGATCACCGCGGCCTGGCCGAGCAGCTTCGAGTGTAGACAGAACTCGTAGTCCGCGTCGGTCAGCTCGCCGAGCGGCTTGAACACCGCGTTGCCGGCGCACGACACGATCGCGTCGATGTCGCGGACCTTCGCGAACAGCGCTTCGATCGTTGCCGGCTTCTCGACGTCGACGGCCGGATCGCTCTTGCGATGCACGCCGATGACTTCATGCCGTCCTGCAAGCGCCTTCGCGACAGCGCTACCGATCACTCCCGTGGAACCGATGACGACGATCTTCATGTCGTCAGGCTAGATCACTTCGCGGCCCACGTCCCTCGCGTGACCTGCACGCCGCGTTGAAACTCAGCGTTGTTGCCGGTGAGCGCACCCTCGATCATGCGACCCGGTCCGACGAACGGGACGTTGCGGAAGTGCTTGCCGCCGCCGATCGGCAGGTTCATCACGCCCTGGTGAAAGAACGGATGCTGGGCGATGAACTGCTCGGTCTGCGCGGCGGTCTGCGAGACCGGCACGTCCGGGAGCGCCTTCACGGCGCTGGATACCTGCGCGAACGATTCACCACCCACCACGGTCGAAAGGAGCTCGGTCTCGATGGTCTGCATGGCGAGCGATAGAGCATCGTGCGTGCCACGCAAAAACGCCGACCGCGGGTGACGGTCGGCGTCGTAAGTAGCAACTCGCTCGAAGTCGCAGGGGCTAGTGGGCCAGCCGCTGCTGGCTAGTCGAGGCGGTCGGCTCCATGAACAACAGGCGGCCGTCGCGCAGCGTCGTGTCGCGGATCGTGATCGCGAGCGCCTCGGCGAGCGTGTCGACGGGGGTGACCGTGATCTGGTTCCGCACCTCGGTCGGCAGATCCTCGAGATCCTGCTCGTTGTCGCGCGGGATCACGAACCTCGTGATGCCAGCCCGTACACCGCCCAGGATCTTCTCCTTGAGGCCACCGATCGGGAGGACGCGACCCGACAGCGTGATCTCGCCGGTCATCGCGACGTCGTGACGCGCGGGCCGCCCCGACAGTGCCGACACCATCGCGGTCGCCATCGCGATACCCGCGGACGGACCGTCCTTGGGAATTGCACCGGCGGGCACGTGGACGTGGACGTCGCGCTCGAACACGCGGTCGTCGATCGACAGCCAGTCCGCGTGCGACCGCGCGAACGTCCACGCGGCGTGCGCCGACTCCTTCATCACGTCGCCGAGCTGACCGGTGAGCTTGAGCTCGCCCTTGCCGCGCATCGGCGCCGCCTCGATGAACATGATGTCGCCGCCCATCGGCGTGTAGTACATGCCCGTCGAGATCCCGACCTGATCCTCGCGCGCGGCCTTCTCGGGATGGACGCGCGGTCGACCGAGCAGCGGGCGAACGTCGGCGCGGTCGAGCGAAGCACGCTCGATCTCCTTGCCTGCGATCTTCCGCGTGATCTTCCGTGCGAGCCGACCGAGCTCGCGCTCGAGGTGACGCACGCCCGCCTCACGCGTGTACGAGGTGATGACCTCGCGCACGGCGTCGTCGGTGAGCGTGAGCTGCTCGGGCGTGAGTCCGTTCGCTTCGAGCTGGCGCTTCACGAGGTAGCTCTTCGCGATCTCGAGCTTCTCCTTCTCCGTGTAACCGGCGAAGTCCACGACCTCCATGCGGTCCAGGAGCGGACCGGGGATGTTCTGGATGAAGTTCGCGGTCGCGATGAACATGACCTCGCTGAGATCGAACGGCACGCCGAGGTAGTGATCCGTGAACGTGTCGTTCTGCGCGGGGTCTAGGACCTCGAGCAGCGCGGCCGCGGGATCGCCGTGGTACGAGCTGCCGAGCTTGTCGACCTCGTCGAGCAGGAACACCGGGTTCTTGCTCCCCGCCTGCTTCATGCCGGCGATCAGCCGACCGGGCAGCGCGCCGACGTACGTGCGGCGATGGCCGCGGATGTCGGCCTCGTCACGCGCACCGCCGAGCGAGATCCGGACGTACTTGCGCCCCATCGCACGAGCGATCGACTTCGCGATCGACGTCTTGCCGACGCCGGGCGGACCCGAGAACAGCAGGATCCGGCCCTTTTGATCGGACTTCTTCGCGAGTTGATAGACCGACAGGAACTCGAGCACGCGATCCTTCACGTCGCCGAGCCCGTAGTGATCCTCGTCGAGGATCTTCGCGGCCTCGGCGACATCGAGCCGCTCGTCGGTGCGGACGCCCCACGGCAGCTCCGCGACGGTCTCGAGGTACGTGCGGATCACCTGCGACTCCATCGACTCCTTGCCGATGCGGTTCAGGCGAGTCCACTCGCGCGTGACTTCCTTGCGCGCCTCGTCGGGCAGCGGCAGCGCGTCGAGCTTGGTCTTGAGCTCCTTCAGCGCCTCGTCGGCGGCCTCGTCGCCCTCGCCGAGCTCGTTCTGGATCGCCTTCAACTGCTGGCGCAGGTAGACCTCGCGCTGGCGATCGCCGAGCTCCTCTTTGACCTTCGATTGGATGTCTTCCTGGACCGACAGCACCTCGATCTGGCGCTGCACGTGGATCAGGACGCGGCGCAGGCGATCCTCGATCGCGAGCGTCTCGAGCAGCGCCTGGCGATCCGCGACGGGGATGTCGAGATAGCCGGCGACCAGGTCGACGAGGCGACCGGGCTCGGTGATGTGCGACAGCATCTGCTCGACGGTGTCGTCGGGCACGCCGCGCTTCTTCGCGAGCTCGGCGGCGCGCTCGCGGACCTCGCGATAGAGCGCGACGAACGTCGGATCTTTCGGATCGAGCGGCGGGAGCTCGGTCGCATCCGAGATCGTGGCCTGGAGATAGCCATCGTGTGGAGCGACGCGCATCGCGATCGCGCGCTCGTGACCCTCGAGGATCACGCGCACGCCACCCATCCCGCGCTGGACAGAGCTGAGGGTTCCTACGACGCCGAACGTGTACAGCCCGTCGGCGGTGACTTCATCGATGTCATCGCGTTGAGCGACGACAAACACGCGGTGCTCCGGGTCGCGAAGCGCCGCTTCGATCGCGCGGAGCGTGCCCGGGCGGGCTGCCGTGATGGGCAGGCTCACCCCGGGAAACAGCACGCCGCTGCGCATCGGGACGATCGGAAGGGTTTTGGACATGGTTATCGATCTGCGAACGGCGAGGACCCGCCGCAACCTGGCCGAAAGACTCGGCTCAGCGAGATCGGGACGCGGTCCAGGCGCGAAATCCGACGGCGAGCCGCGGCGGCAGCGGCGTCGCGCGCACGATGTGTTCTTCATCATTCGCGACGAACGCGTGGTGGCTGCCGACCAGGATCTTCGCACCCGATGGCAGCTTCGCGCCGCCGTTCGCCGCGAGCGGGTCCCAGATCCAGCTGTCGCTCGGCGTCGCCGATTCGAGCACGTCGCCAGCCCAGTGCAGCTTGGTGACCGCGCGAGTTTCCCCGTACAGCACGACCGGCGCCCCTCTCCCCGGCTCCACCACGAGGATCTCGGGCCGGCTGCCTGCCGCTGCGACCGCGCCGCTCGGGCCGATCGCGACGACCGCTAACGCGGAGCCGGTCGCGCGCGAAAAGGTCTCGATCTTGCCGCCCAGATGAACGACGCGCAGCGTGCCGTCGGCACAACCGATCGCGATCAGCGCATCGCGCGCGTCCAGCCCGGAGGGTTTGCAGGTCCCGAGGTCGAGCTTCGCTCCGCCGAGCCAAGCGCCACCGCGATCTGCGGTGACGAGCCGGCCATCGCCGAGCCATGCCGCGAGGTTCCCGGGCGGCGCGCTCGAAGCGTGGCTGACGACATCCCAGACCTGTAGCGTCGCGCCTGCGGCGAGCAGCTTCGTGCCATCGGGCGAGAACGCGAGGCGCGCCGGATAGCCCTGAACGGCGAGGTCCACGTGACTCGCCGACGCGAGATCGACGAGCTCGAGCCTACTGCCCATCATCGCGGCGATCCGATCGCCCGATGCCGCGATCGGAGGTGACGTCCCGTTCGTGGTCGTCCAGAAGATGTCGCCGTCCGCGGCGTGAGGCACGTCGACCTCGATCGGCGCACCGCCTGGCGTCCACGCGATCAGCGTGTGGCCCGATCGGGTCTGGATCGTGACGATCATGCGGTCGTCGATCACCACGAAGCCATCGGGGTCGCCACCGATCGGCAAGCGAGCCAGACTGCCGCGCTCGAGCCGCCACACGCGCAACGAGCGATCGTTCGCGGACGTCACGATCGAGCTGCCGTCGTTCGCGACCGCCGCACCGTAGATCTCGCCCGGCTGCGTGCCCGGCAACTTCGTCGGCGAGAACGCTGCGACGTCCCACAGCGAGATGTCGTGGCGCCCCGTGGTCACGGCCCAGCGAGCGTTGGCGGAGATATCGGCAGACGTGAAGTCGAAGCCGCGATAACCGGTATGGATCTGGGCCTTGTCGTGCGGCCTGACGTCGAGCACGCCGCTGCGCGTGACGACGAACGCCCGGTCGTTCGAGACGAACCGCGCCTCGAGTAGGCGCGACGGCACGGTCGTGAGATGTGCGAGCTCGATGTCGCCGAGCACCGTGACCGGATCGACCCAGTCGCCGAGGCCGATCACGAACGCGCGACCATCCGGCGCGAGGCGCAGGTTCGGCTCGTACCCGAACGCGCTCTGATCCATCACGTTCCCCGGCAGGATCTGGGTATGGCGCACGCCATCGACGCCGATCGCGGTCAGCGTATGGGTCGCGTTGTCGAACGCGACCGAGGCGGAGGATGGACACGGCTTCACCGCGCTCGTCGCGAGCTCGAGCACCTCGCAGCCGGGGGCGCCGCGCAGGACCACGCTCGCATCGTCGGTTGCTTCGATCGTCTCGGCGACGAACGGATACGCGTGCGGCTCGGCCTCGCGGATGTTCCAGGCGCGCGTCCGATCGGCTTCGCGCCAGACCAGCCACTCGCGATCGTTCGACGCGACCGGATCGAGATCGTGGAGCTCGAACGGAAGCAGCTTGGCCGCGGCACCGTTCAAACGTTCGACCGCGATCGGCGGGTGCAAACGCTCGGTCGGTGGCGCCGGCAGATCGCGCAGGCCGAGCACGCTGCCGTCGGCCATCACGAATTCGCTCAGGTAGCCCGAGCCCGGCGACACGTGGACCTCTCGCGCCGGCACCGTGCCGGTGGTCGCGACGGCGACGAGCCACGCATCGCGCTGGATATGATCGCGCGTATCGATCGGAAGATCGCGCAGCACGTCGAGTGCGCTTGCCGGATCGCCATCGAGCAGGCTCTTCGCACGCGCGACCCGCTGTTGCGACGCCTGCATCCGCGCCCAGGTCTCGTCGGCCTCCGCGCGATCGCGCTCCTCGGAGATCCGGCGAAACGCGAGCGCGAGCAAGATGCCCGAGACCACGAGCATGGCGAGTGCGACCGCGACGGCAACGCGATGCTTCCGGACCCATCGCCCGAACAGCTCGCGTTGCGTGTAGTCGTGGCGACCGACGAGCTGGCCGGTCTGGAACCGGCGAAGATCTTCCGCGAGCTCGCGGGCGCTCGGATAGCGCTGCGCCGGATCGCGCGCCATCGCAGTCTCGACGATCGTCGCGAGGTCATCGGGAATTCCGGTTCCTCGTACGGGTGGCGCGCCACCCTCGACGACCGCCGCGAGGATCGTCTCGGCGCTCTCGCCCGCATACGGCGCCTTGCCCGCGAGAACGAAGTAAAGCATTGCGCCGAGCGCGTAGACATCCGCGCGTTCGTCGACGACCTCGCCGCGCGCCTGCTCGGGGGCCATGTACGCGGGCGTGCCGAGCACCGCGCCGGCGAGCGTCTGCGCGGCATCGACGTTGCGCGGCGGCAGCGAGTCGTCGGCGGCGCCGAGGTCCTTCGCGAGCCCCCAGTCGATCACGACCGTCTCGCCGTGCTCGCCGATCAACACGTTCGCCGGCTTGAGATCGCGGTGGATGATCTGCTTGCCGTGCGCGTACGCGAGCGCATCGAACACCGCGAGCACGTTCGGGATCAGCGCGAGCCGGTCCGCGAGCGTCTCGTACTTCTCGATCACCTTATCGAGTGCGCGGCCGACGACGCGCTTCATCGCGTAGAACGGCTCGCCGTCGGGCCAGCGCCCCGCCTCGTAGACCGCGACGATCGAAGGATGCTCGAGCCGCGCGGAGATCAACACTTCGCGCTCGAACCGCACCGCGAGCTGCGGCTTCGCGACGAGCAACTCCTTGATCGCGACGACGCGATCGAGCCGGGTGTCGCGCGCCTCGATGATCCGGCCCATGCCGCCGGATGCGATCGGCTTGCCGCGCACGTAGAAGCTGCGTTCGACGATCGGGAGCGTGGCAGCGGATGCCGAAACCGTCGTCTCGTTGCTCGCCGTCTCCGAAACCGTGCGATCGAACGCGAGCTGCGTCGGATCGGTTCCAGGCGGCTTCGCTTCGCTCAAGGCTTCGATAGTAACGCCGTTGCGCTAGATTCCGAGGATGTCCGATGATCCTCTCGCTCCCTGGACCGGCGCTCATGGCGGCACGCCGCCGTTCGATCGCATCACCTCGGCGACGTTCGAGCCCGCACTCGCGAAAGGCATGGAGCTGACCCGCGGCGAGCTGGCCTCACTTGCAGCGACGGCGGAGGCGCCGACGTTCGAGAACACGATCCTCGCGTTCGAGACCACCGGCCGCGGCTTGAATCGCGGCATCAGCATGTACGGCACGTTCACCGCGACGATGAACGACCCGGCGATGCAGGCGGTCGAGACCGCGACGGCGCCGAAGCTCGCCGCGTTCCAGGACGAGGTCATGCAGAACGAGCGCGTGTTCGCACGGATCAAGGCGGTCCACGACACCCAGCAGCTGCCACCGCTCGCCGCGCGCCTGACCGATGTCGTCTACCGGCGGTTCGCGCGCAACGGCGCCGCGCTGAACCGGCGCGACAAGGCGCGGCTCGCCGAGATCAACCAGCAGCTCGCCGGGTTGTTCACGAAGTTCTCGCAGAACGTGCTCTTCGACGAGGAGACCCAGAAGCTCGAGGTCGACGGTCAGATCGTCACGAACACCCGCTCGTCGGTCGATCCATTCCTGACGTACTCGACCGACCGCGCGGCGCGCGAGCAGGTCTGGAAGATGTTCGTTCGCCGCGGCGATCATGCAGGCGCGCACGACAACAATCAGGTCATCCCGCAGATCCTCGCGCTGCGCGCCGAACGCGCGAAGCTGCTCGGGTTCGCGAGCCACGCGCACTGGATCACCGACGACAACATGGCGAAGACGCCCGATGCGGCGATGGCGCTGATGATGAAGGTGTGGAAGGCCGCGGTCGCGCGCGTCCATGAAGAGGTCGCCGACATGCAGAAGATCGTCGACGCCGAGGGCGGCGGCTTCCAGATCGCGCCGTGGGACTACCGGTTCTACGCGGAGAAGGTCCGGGCGGAGAAGTACGCGCTCGATCAGAACCTCGTGAAGGAATACTTCCAGCTCGACAAGATGCGCGACGCGATGTTCTGGGCGGCGGGTCAGCTCTACGGTTGGACGTTCACCCAGATCACCGGCGTGCCGGTCTATCACCCCGACGTCACGGTCTACGAGGTCGGGCGAGGAGGCAAGCGGGTCGGTCTTTGGTACTTCGATCCGTACGCGCGCGACGGCAAGCGCTCGGGCGCGTGGATGAGCGAGTACCGCACGCAGGAGACGTTCGAAGGCGAGATCACGCCGATCGTCTCGAACAACGCGAACTTCGTGAAAGGGAAGCCCGGCGAGCCCGTCCTGATCTCGTGGGACGACGCGCGCACGCTGTTCCACGAGTTCGGCCACGCGCTCCACGGCCTCAGCTCCGCGGTCGCGTACCCGACGCTCGCCGGCACGAACGTGCTGCGCGACTTCGTCGAGTTCCCGAGCCAGCTCAACGAGCACTGGTTCACGACGCCCGAGCTGCTCGAGAAGTTCGCGCTGCACTACAAGACCGGCGCGCCGATTCCGGCCGACCTCGTCGCGAAGATCGAAAACGCGAAGCACTTCAACTCGGGCTTCAACACCGTCGAGTACCTCGCAGCCGCGATCTACGACATGAAGATCCATATGGCGGCGAACGTCACCGATCCGGCGCAGTTCGAGATCGACACGATGGCGGAGATCGGGATGCCGGCCGAGATCGTGATGCGCCACCGGCCGACCCAGTTCCTCCACATCTTCTCGGGCGACGAATACTCGGCCGGCTATTACAGCTACATCTGGGCCGACACGCTGACCGCCGACGCAGCCGAGGCGTTCAGCGAGGCCGGCAGCTTCTACGACAAGCACACCGCGAAGAAGCTGCACGACGACATCATGAGCGTCGGCAACTCGGTCCCGCCGGAGGTCGCGTTCCGCAACTTCCGCGGCCGCGACGTCGACACGAACGCACTGATGCGCGATCGCGGGTTCCCGGTCACGTAACCGGGAAGTACAGGCGAAACGCGGTGCCGCGGTCGACGGCGCTGTCGACCTCGATCCAGCCGCCGTGCTGCTGCATGATCCCGAACACCGTCGCGAGGCCGAGACCGGTGCCTTTGCCCGCGGCCTTCGTCGTGAAGTAGGGCTCGAAGATCCGCGGCTGAACCTCCGGCGCGATCCCCGAACCGTTGTCCTTGACGGTCATGCAGACGTGACGGCCGGGGCGCGACGCGGCCGCGATGGCGTCGAGCCGGACCTCGACGACGCCACCCTTCGGCATCGCATCGCGCGCGTTGATCGCGAGGTTCGTCAGCGCTTGTTCGACCATGCCTGCATCCGCGCGCACGGGTGGTAGCGCCGGCGCGATCGCGGTCTCGAGCGCGATCGCATTCCCGAGCGAGCCAGCAAGTAGCCCGACGATGCCCCCGACCACGGGACCGAGATCGAGCTCGACCAGGTCCGCCTTGCGCCGGCTGCTGAACGCGAGCAACTCGCGGGTCAATGCGGAGGCGCGCTCGGTCGCGGCGAGGATCTCGCGGACGCGCGCCCACGACGACTCGAGATCGCCGGCGCGCAGCGCGATGCTCGCGTGGAGCTGCATCACGTTGAGCATGTTGTTGAAGTCGTGCGCGATCGCACCGGCGACATGGCCGACCGCTTCCATCTTCTTGGCCTGGACGAGCTGGTCCTCGAGGGCGCGCCGCGCGGTGATGTCGCGGCCGATCGCGATCACGCTCGCGAGCTCGCCGGTATCGTCGAGCTCGGGGATCAAGCGGAGATCCCATAGCAGCGTCTTGCCGCCGATCTCGAGCGCGATCTCCGTCTCGATCCGGGACTTCGTCGCGATCGCTTCGAGCACGCGCTCGCGAAACCCGGCGAAGCCGCCTGCAGCCGATCCGGTGCCGAGCACCGCGCCTGCACCGGCGCCGAGATACGCCTCTTCGGGAATCCCGGTCAGCTCGACCAGCGTGCGATTGACGCGGACGTAGCGGCCCTGGGGATCGAAGCGCGCGATCAGATCGGGCGAGTGATCCGAGAGCGTCCTCGCCTCGCGCTCCGACGCGACGAGCCGGGTCATGTCGCGACCGATCCCGAGGACCGTCGAGAGCCCACCTGACTCGTCGCGCTCCGGCACGAACCGGGTCTCGAACGTGCCGACGCCTTTTGCGGTCCGCCGCGTCAGCATCACGGTGCGCGGCTCGCCGCTCTCGAACACCTCGCGGACATTGCGGCCGAGCTCGGCGAGATACAGCGCGTACGCGGCGTCCTTGACCTGCGCGATGTCGCTGTCGACGGTGCTGTCGATCAGCACGGACAGCGGCCGCCCGGTGATCTTCGCGAACGCGGGGTTGCCGTAGAGCCTGCGCAGATCGCGATCCCAGCGAACGATCACGTCGGGCGTGTTCTCGGCGAGCGTGCGGTAGTCGCTCTCCGCCTGCTTGTGCGCGGTGATGTCGCGGACGATCCCGATCACCGAGAGTACGGAACCATCGGCATCGAGCTCGGGTGCGTGCTGGACCTCGAACGTGCGCCAGCCGGCCTTCGTCTCGAACCGGACCTCCAGGAGGTGTGGCTTCTTCTCGGCGATCGCGGCGAGGACGCTGTCGTGAAGCGCTCGCGCCGACTCGGGGCTGACGAACTTCGCGGCCTCGAGCGTCGTTCGACCGATGATCTGATCGGCCGGCATGTCGAACGCGCGCAGCGTCGCCGCGTTGACGAACGTGAACCGTGCGTCGCGATCGAATTGCACGACGAAGTCCGGCAATACGTCGAGCACCCGATGGAGCTCGGACCCACCCATGACCGCAGTCTAGCGCTGCTCCTTGCCGGAAATCGCGCAAATATTTCGTATCGATATCGAGTCGACGCGGTCGAGTCGATCGGCATGCCCGTGCCCGATCGCAACGCTCCATGCTGGGTCCGACTCGTCAACGGCGGGTTCGCAAGACTCAGAACCAATCACCTCGGCGCCAAGATGCTCGCGAAACGAATCGAGCGCAGCCCGGATTCGCCCGCAGCAAAGGCGTTCGAGATCTATTCGTTCTTCGTCAAGTGGGAACCATCACTCCGCGAAGAACTTGCTCAGCTCTCTTTTATCTGAGGTCCCCAATGAACAAACTGATTTCTGTCGATGAGGCGCGCTCTTTGATCGAGCGCGGCACCGTACTGTCATTCGCGGGTCCCGAAGCCGCTCTCGACCAGCTGCCGCACGGTCGCTGGATCGCGGGAACCATTCCGTACTTCATGCTCCCCGAAGGAGGCGCAGTCGTCACCGAGGGTCACGTGTTCGCCACCGAGTTAACCCAGCTCGGTGAGGTGACGTTCGAGACCTACGGTGCCGATCAGCTAGCCGGGATCTCGGCCAACGCGCCGGATCACGGGTTCGCGCTCACGATCATCCCGGCCGGCGGCGAGTGTCATCGCCGCTTCGCTGCGGAGGCGGCAGATTACCCGGCGACGTTCGTCAAGCCACCGGTCGGCTGGATCGCCGGCGTTCATCTCTCGGACCTCGGCAAGGTCACGCCCAAGGTCTACGACGGGCGCACCGGAACGAAGTTCGAGGACCGCGCGGTGGTCGCGTACGTCCACCTGCCGCCCGGGAAGCAGCTCGCGATCGAGATCGTCAACCTGTTCGAGCCCGACGATGGAGATGTTCTCGAGTTCGACAACGTCGGCTCGGTAACAAGCTCGTGCCGCGTGAACGGCCAGCCTACCGACTTCGCGGCGTACATCCGGCGTCGCGGCCTGGAGGGCGGACAGCTCCCTCTCGTCGGCGACTATGCCGGCGCCTACGTGAACGTGTCCCTCCAGCACGTCGGCGAGCGCGATGTCTCGATGTACGCCCCCGTGTTCCCCGGGGTGCACTATCGCTTCGCCAAGCCCGTCGGTGACTACACCCGCGCGTTCCGCGAGCGGCTGGCACAGCAATCGTTCGAAGGTGCTGCGATGACCTGCAACTGCATCCTCAACTTCGTTTTTGGCGAGCTCGAGGGAAAGCGGATCGGCGGCGTCGGTGGCCCTGTCACGTTCGGTGAGATCGCGTATCAGCTGCTCAATCAGACGCTGGTCGTCGTCCGCGTGAACTGAGCGGAACGGCGCGAGCTAGCGCGCCGGCCAGCGGCAACGGAACACGCTTCCGCCACCCGCGCGATCTTCGACCCAGATATCGCCGCCGTGTGCCGCGAGCGCGAGCTTGCAAAACGCGAGGCCGACGCCGCGGCTGGTCCGCGTGTGCTGCTTGTTGTCGCGCTCGAGCCGGGTGTAGAGGTCGAAGATCTTTTGCTTCGCCTCCTCGGGGATGCCGGGACCGCGGTCGGCGACGTCGAGCACGACGCACTCACCGACGCGCTCGAGCTTGATCTCGATCGCGGTGCGCACGGGCGCGTATTTGCAGCAGTTGTCGAGCAGGTTCTGGACCGCGCGGATCATCAGCTCCTCGTCGACCCGAACCTTGCCCACGTCGCCGACGAGCTCGAGCGTCTGGGTCTTGCCCTTGAGGAGCGGCGCGGAGCGCTCGACGAGCTCGGCGAGCACGCTGCGGAGATCGACATCGGTGAGCTTCGCGGTCAGCTGACCATCTTCGCTGCGGCCGACGTCGAGCAGGTCGAGCACCATGCGGTGCATCTGCTCCGCCGAGCGCTCGATCGAGATCGCGTGCTCGGTCACGAGCTCGGGCTCGGCGACGTCCTCGACGACGTACTTCGAGCTCAACAGGATCACGGTGAGTGGCGTCTTGAGATCGTGGACCAGCGCGGCCGACAACCGCGCCTTGCTCTGATCGAGCGCGTGGAGCTGCGCGATCAACTGCTCGCGCACCTCGGCGAGGTCGTAGGCGGCATCCGTGCTCTCCGCCATCATTGCCGAGAGCTGGTGCGCCGCCGTGACGTCGCGCGCCTGGACGAGCACGCCGCGTACGCTCGGCTCGCGCGTCAGGTTGCGCGCGGTGGTCTCGAACATCCGCCACGAGCCATCGTGATGGCGGACGCGATGCGAGATCCGGACGACGTGGTGATCCGTCGCGAGCAGCTCGCCGGTGCGCGCCATGAGCTCGCTCTCGTCCTCGGGATGAACGAAGTCGGTGACGAGCGAGCCGGTCGGGTCGGCCCCGAGCATCTCGGCGCTCGATTCGCTCGCCCACGTGACGCGGCCTTCGCGATCGATGACGAGCATGAGATCGGGGGCGAATCGCGCGAGCGCATCCGACCAGAGGAGAGACGGGGTCATTCGAGGGGCTCCTGCAAACGCACGCCGATCGCATCGACCACTTTCGGGTCGATGTCGACGATCGTCGAGCCGCTCGCGATCGTGACGACGAGCTCCTCGTGATCGACCGGTCCAGTCGTAAAACCTTCATGTTTCGCCATCGCGTTCGCCATCCGGACGACATTCGCGAACGAGCGACGATCGCCGACGTCGTAAGACGTCTCGCGGCCGACCATGATCGCTTCGGGAAGCTTCCAGCCCTTGCCGACGATCCGCGCCGCTTCGTGATGGGTGTTCGCGATCACGCGATCCCACGTCGCTTGATCGAGCCAGGTGGCGACGCCTGGCGCGACCTTCTTCTGGGTCTCGAGCAGCAGCGCCGCGACGACCGGCTTGCCGATGTCGTGGAGCAGCCCCGCGAGGTAGTACGCGTCGTGGTCCTGGCGGCCGATGTAGCTCGCGAGCTCGCGCGAGACCCGCGCGACCGCGACCGAGTGCTCCCAGATCTTGCGGTTCGCCGTCGCGAACGGGCCGGTTGCCGCGAACACCCTGCGCGCCGCGTACTCGAGGATCACGACCTCGAGCCGCGCGGTACCGAGCCGGACCGCCGCTTGCTCGAGCTTGGTCACGGCGTGGCCGCCGTAGACCGCTGCGTTCGCGGTCCGCATGATCATCACCGCGATCATCGGCTCCTTCTCGATCTCCCGGACGAGCCGGCGCAGGTCGAAGCTCTTCGCGCGCAGCACGTCGAGGCAGCGCATCGCGACCACGCCGATCGCGGGCACGTCGATCTTTCCAGCAGCGACACGTGCCAGCACGAGGCGCTCGACCTCCGCAACCAGCCTCGGGTCGGTCATGCGACCCGCTTCACGTTCGTCGTTGCCACCATGGACGGCTCACTGATCCGAGAATCGACCATGGGGGACGCGCGTTTAGGTCGGCGGCTGTCCTACCCGAACGGACGGTGCGGCAGCCCCGGCGAGTGCTTACATGAGACCTGTGGCAACCCGAACTTTCGATGCGGCAGCGATCGAACGGCGCCTCCTCGAGCTCGCTTACACGACCGAGGCCAAGCTCACCGCTCCCGCGCTGGCCTACTTCGCTCCCTGTTCGATCGACGACGCCGCCAAGGTGCTCGACGATCTCGCGACCCACGACCGCCTGACGATGCAGGTCGAGGACGACGGTACGATCGTGTACCACCTGCCCGGCCGCCAGAAGCTCGGGGCTCCCACGCCTCCGCAGCGCGCGCTGGTGCCGTTCTTCCACCAGGCGCGGCCGAGCGCGAGCCCGATGCTCGCCGCGGCGCTCAGCATGTTCATCCCGGGTGCCGGGCACGTGTACACCGGCCGACCGATCGCAGCGTTTCTCTGGTTTCTCGTGGTCGGGATGGGCTATGCGCTGATTCTCCCGGGGCTGATCCTGCACATGTTCAGCATCGCGTCGGCGGCGGCCTCGGCCCATCGCCTGAACGCGCGCGCACCGCTGATGCTCGCAGCCACGGTCTGAAACCCGGCTACACTTACAGCGTGCGCCTAGCGTTCGTCGTTCTTCTCGCCGCGTCGACAGCCTCTGCGGCGCCCGCGATCATCTCGATCGGCAACGATGCGCTGCCGACCACGGTCGCAGCCGCGCATCACGGGTTGGGCTTGCTCGACCGCGAGCGCGATGCGTCGGTGGTCGTCGTCGACGATGCCGACCTACCGGAGATCTCCGAGGAGATGCACCACGCGTTTCATCGCTGCGGCGGGATGATCCAGAGCCCGTCGCTCGACGAAGCGCTCCATCCGATCCAGCTGCGCTCGACGGCCGTCGACTACACGCTCGATCACGCGGCTGCAGTCGACGCGGTGCTACCGCAGATGAAAGCGACGACGATCGCGAAGACGATCGGCGAGCTGTCGGCGATGCAGAACCGCTACTACAAGTCCGCATCCGGCGCCGAGGCGTCGAACTGGCTCGCGGAGCGTTGGCGCAGCTTCGCGACGCGGCCGGGCGTGACCGTCCAGCTCGTCGATCATGGCTATCCCCAGAAGTCGGTCGTCCTCACGATCCCCGGCACGACGCGCGCCGGCGAAGTGATCGTGATCGGTGGCCACCTCGATTCGATCGCGATGGGCGGCCTGTCGGCGAACGCGCCCGGCGCCGATGACGATGCATCCGGTATCGCGACGCTCACCGAGATCGCTCGCGTGCTGCTCGCGAACGACTACCGGCCCGAGCGGACGATCAAGTTCATCGCGTACGAAGCCGAGGAAGTCGGTTTGCTCGGCTCGCAGGCGATCGTGCGCGACTTCAAGCGCGCGAACACGAACGTCGTCGGAGCGCTCCAGCTCGACATGACGAACTATCGCGGCTCGAACAAGGACATCTGGCTGATGAAGGACTTCACGAGCGCGGCGCAGAACGCGTTCCTCGTGAAGCTGATCGAGGCGTACACCGGCGCGACGTGGGGCATGGATGCATGCGGCTACGCGTGCAGCGATCACGCGTCGTGGACGCGCGCGGGCGTGCCGGCATCGATGCCGTTCGAGTCGCGGATGGCCGATCGCAACAAGCACATCCACACCGGCAAGGACACGCTCGCGCTCAGCAACGGCGAAGCGACCCACGCGCTGGCGTTCGCACGTCTCGGCGTCGCGTACGCGATCGAGCTCGGCAAGGGCGAGCTCGGCGAGCACGACAGCCACCAGCTCTGGCAGCTGCTCGCGCTCGGCCTTCTCGGTGCGGCCGGCCTGCTCTCTCGTCGCGCTAGCTAGCGGTACGTCGAGAACTGCTGGCTCATCCGCGTGGCCTGGCCCGCGGTGAAGTGATCCATGCAGCTGTCGTCGGTGTAGTCCATGAAGTTCGTGATCGGATCGAGGCCCGGATACTTGCTGCCGGTGCACGTATCGCGGCCCGTCGGGCAACCGAACGCGGCGCTCTTCTCCGCCGGCGTGTCGCTGACGTAGTCGTTGGTCTTCGCGCAGCCGCCCTGGAACGTGTGATAGAGGCCCATCCAGTGGCCGATCTCGTGGGTCGCGGTGTCGCCGAGGTTGTACGGCGCCGCGGTGCCGCCGGGCAGCGACGAGAACAGGACGACGACGCCGTCCATCTTCGGGCTGCGCGCGTAGTCCGACGGGAACGTCGCCCAACCGAGCAGGCCGCCGCCCATGTTGTTCGTGTAGAGGTTGAGATCCGCGGCGCCACCGATGCGCAGCGCGGTCTTCATGTTCTTCTCGGCGGTCGTGCCGTCGGTCGCCGTGTAATACGCATCGTTGTTCGTGTCGTCCGTGCTCGCGAGCGTGAACGAGTAACCCGCCGACGCGTACGCGTTGTTGAGCACGCTGATCTGGTTGCTGATCTGTCCCGCGGTGACGCCGCCGCCGCTGCCGTTCGCGGCGTGGATGCGGTGAACGTGGACCTTGATCGGCGCGTTCGCAGCTGCGAGGTCGACCGGGCCCTGCGCCGCCATGAAGTCGGCGACCTCCTGTTCGATCTCGGCCTTGCGCGCGTCGGTCGGCTCGAGGGTCGAGCAGCCGCGAGCCGAGGTGGCCGAACCGGGCTCTTGCACGCCCGGTTGTTCGTCGGAGTTCACCGTCGTCGTGTCGTCCTGGCTATCGGCGCAGCCAACGATCGAGACCGACAGCAGAGATGCGAGTAGGAGCTTTCGGCTGGACATGCGCGAACGGTAGACAACTCGCGGGGCAACTCTCCACTACGCGCCGATCTAAAGTTGGAGAACCAAGCATTTTGTGGATCCGATGTAGGTCACGGAACCACCGGCGAGAGCGCGGTCGCGTACTCGTCGTGAAACACGGTGCGCAACTCGACGCGGCCTGGATGCGGTGCGTTACGGTCGCGGCGAAGCTGGAGCGAGATCTGCGCGCCGATCGCGAAGCGCTGATCGAGATACGCGGCGAGCTCCGGTCGACCGATCACGCGCGGCGCGACGAGGTGACGGATGCCGGTGATCGAAGATCCCGCGAGCCGCCACACGCGCTCGGCCGCTTGCTCGGCCCACACCGCGGAGCGCGCCTCGTCGGCGACGACCGTCATCGGCAAGCCGCGCGCGTGGCGATAGCGCAACCAATCGAGGTGACCGTTGCGCCCGCTCGCCGACGGTCCGATCCACGGACCGCTGCGCACGACGAGCGTGTTTGCGCGCGCGAGCATCAAGTTCTCCGCGGCGACGCGGGTGCGTCCGTAGACGCTCAGCGGATCGGGCGGCGTCGCTTCGTCGTACGGACCGGTGTCGCCGCTGAACACGTGATCGCTCGACAGGTAGACGATGCGCGCGGTCACCGGCGCGTGGCGAAGCAGGATCTCCATCGCCTCGACGTTCACCCGCCACGCGAACTCGGGAGACTGCTCGCAGCTCTCGACATCGCAAACGCCAGCGCACTGGACGATCAGGCTGGGCGAGACGCGCGTAAACAATGCGGCGACCGCAGGCTCGTCGTCGAGATCGATCGCGCCTGCCACACCCTCGGGGACACGGCGCGTCTTCGCGTTGCAGTACGCCGCGATCGTCGGCCGCGCTCGGAACAACGAATACCCGAGCATCGAGCTCGCACCGAACAGGATCGCCGACACGGCTCAGCATAAGCCGGCGGGCACGTGCGATGCACGCTCGGTGAGGCATGGCGACCATCACTCACGACGTGAACCTTCATGATCACGCAGGGGCCCGCTGGCTCGCGCTGATCGTCCCCGCAATGCTCGCAGTGACGCTGATCATCCTCGCGATGATGATCTATCCGCACGTTGGCTAGTCGTTCACGCAGCAAGTAGCTTGTCGAGCTCGCCCGAGCGGTCGAGGGCGCGTAGCTCGGTAAATCCGCCTATCGATTTTCCGTCGATGAAGATCTGCGGAACTGTTGATTGCCCGGTCGCCGTGCGCAGCCAGGCGCGCGTCTGGTCATCGCCTGTGCAGTCGATTTCCTCGTACGCGATCTTCTTGCCCTTCAACAGGCTGATCGCGGCGCTGCAGTAACCGCAGTACTCGCGCGTGTAGACCTTGATCTGCGCCATATGAAGCAGTCTAGCGCCGTCGCAAACTGCGACTACCGTGCGGAGGTGTCGCGTTTTTCGTCTCGGTACGGCGGATGCACTTGACCCGGGTCATGCGGATTCTCAAATACCTCGTCACCTTCGGCCTGCTCGCATCTATCGCTGGTTGTTACGTCGAGGAGCGCCGCCCGGCGCATCCGTACTACCACCACCATCGCGACGTCGTGATCATCCGTTAACACCCGGGCCTACCGGTAACAGTGTTACGAACTGCGTCGTGAACAACGTCGCGCTCGTAACCTTGTTTGCCGCCGCGTGTGGCGGATCCTCCGTTCCCGAATCGTCGACGCCCGTGCCTCCCGCACCGCCCGCGCCACCTCCGAAAGAGACGGCGTTCGACGTCACGGTCACGGGTGCGGGTCGCCCGGTCGTGTTCGTGCCCGGCCTCGGTTCTCCCGGCAGCGTGTGGGACGGCACGGTCGCGCACCTCGCCGGCAAGTATCAGACGCACGTGCTGACGCTCGCGGGATTCGCGGGCACCGCGGCGATTCCGCCGCCGTTCCTGCTGACGGTGCACCAGCAGCTCGTCGACTACGTGAAGCACCTCGATCATCCGATCGTCGTCGGCCACAGCCTCGGCGGCTTCGAGGTGCTGTGGCTCGCGGAGACCAACTCCGCGGATGTCGCCGGCGTGGTCGACGTCGATGGCTTGCCGTTCCTCGCGGCGATGCAGGATCCGACGATGACCGAAGCGAAGGCGAGCGAGTCGGCGAAGATGATGCACGACACGCTGATGAAGCAGCCCGCGGATCAGTTCGCGCCGATGACGAAGCAGTTTCTCGGCAGCATGATCACGAAGCCCGACGATCTCGATCGGATCGCGACCGCGACCGCGAAGTCGGACCGCGAAGCGTTCGCGACCGCGATGGCAGAGCTGATGGCGAAGGATCTGCGTCCCGACTTACCGAAGATCACGACGAAGGTCACGATCATCGCAGCGACGGATCAGGGCGTGCCGCGTCCACAACTCGAAGCCGCGTGGCACACCCAGATCGACGCGATCAAAGGCGCGAGCTTTCACATGGTCGAGAGTGCAAAGCACTTCGTGATGCTCGATCAGCCCGACGCGTTCTACGCGTTGATCGATCAAGCACTTGCTGGGAAGTGAATTGCAGTTGAACGCATTTTGCACAGCGTGAAGACAAATTCTTCCGTCGCATGCCATGCGGATGCGTGTGAGCATCTCGTGCATGAAGAGACTCGCACTCCTCGTCATTGCTCTCGGCGCGTGTAGCTCCAACGAAGCTCCGCAGTCGGTCCAGCAGACCTTCTTCGCCCAGTTCGGCGCGGTGCAGCAGCTGCAAGCTCAGGCCGTGCAGACGCACGCGGCGCGGCTCGCGCCCGCGAACGGCATGGTCGATTTCAGCGGCGCGTGTCCCGGCGGCGGCACGTTCGCATCGACCGGCACGTACACCGGCGACGGCACGGTCACGAACGCGACGTTCGATCTCGGCATGACGTTCACGAACTGCAGCGCAGGCGGCATCACGTCCGCTGGCTCGTGGCAGTGGAACGCGTCGACCACCACGACCGGCGCGACGTTCACGGTCGATGGCGACGTCACGATCACGGGCGCTCAGGCGAGCGGCCACTTCGTCGAGCACCTGACGCTGGCGTTCGATCTCGCGGCGCGGAACTTCTCGATCACCGGCACGATCGACGTCGACAACAAGTCGTACGACGTCGACTGGTCCTACCAGGGCTAGCCCTGCGCGACGACCTTGCGGTGCGAAGGCGCCGCGAGGTTCGTATCGACCATCGGCGCATTGCCGGCGGCCGTGCCGCACACGCCTTCGGCGGCGCGCGCGTCGCCGCAGAGCTGATAGAAGTCGTAGCTCGAATGCGCGGCCGGCACCGTCGCCGGCTTGACGCAACCGCCGACGACCGCGGCGAAAATAACGAGGCGAACGAGGGTCATGACCGGCCGCGTATCGCACAGGTCAACGTGCCCCGCAAGCGCGCTGGTGATCCGCCTGGTCCAGCGCGAGAGTTGGGGCATGGTGGCACCGGGTGGTCCCGTCGCGTTCGAAGCGGAACGCTTGGCATTGGCGCAGTTACGTGTCGATAGCGACGACGCGTACGACCGAGCCGTTCGCATGGCGACGGAGATCAGCGCCCACGCGCTGGGGGTCGAACGGGTCGGGGTCTGGCACCTGCTCGATGACAACGAGCTCGAGCTCCGTCATCTCTACACGGCCTCGAACCGGCGGCACTCGACCGAGCGGCTGCGGATCACGCTGCCCGCGACCAGTGCGTACGGCGCGGCGCTCCACGCGCGGCGCGCGATCGTCGCGAACGACGTCGCGACCACCGCGCAGACGATCGAGCTCGACTACTACTGCCGCCCGCTCGGCATCACGTCGATGCTCGATGCGCCGTTCTACTATCACGGCGCCGTCGGCGGCGTGATCTGTCACGAGCACGTCGGCCCTATGCGGGTGTGGACGCAGGCCGAGATCGATCTCGCGTGCTCGATCGCCGACATGGCCGCCGTGATCTGCGGCCAAGCCCAGGTGCTCGACGTCCAGGAGAAGATGCGCGACGTCGCGACGCGGCGATTGGACAACTCGCGCGTCGAGACGCTCGCGCAGGTCGCGACCGCGATCGGTCACGAGCTCGCGAACACGTTGACGTCGATCCAGCTCGCGCTGGGGCGGATCGCGAAGACCACCGATCCGAAGGTCGCAGAGCTCGCACCGGCGCTGACCCAGTCGGTGACGCTCGCGACCGACCTGCTCGACGGGCTCAAGAACTTCGGCCGCGCCGGTGCGAGCGGCAGCAAGTCGCGCCTCGGCGAGGTGTTGCCAACGCTCCAGCCGATGTTGCAGCTACTCACGCGCGGCGCCGCGACCGTGACGATCGCGCTCGAGGATCCGAACGCTTCGGTCGCGCTCGCCGATTCGGAGCTGCAACAGGTGCTCGTCAACCTCGTGATGAACGCCGCGAACGCGATCACGGCCGGCGAGACCGGTGGCGCGATCGCGATCCGCACGCGCAGGGTCGGCCGCAATCTCGAGCTCACGGTCAGCGATGACGGTCCCGGAGTTTCCCCGGCGGTCGCCGCTCGCTTGTTTGGCCTGTACGTGACGACGAGCGCACACGGAACGGGCCTGGGGCTTTGGCTGGTCAAGCAGATCGTCGAGGAAGTAGCCGGAACGATTCGCTACGAACCGGCGAGCCCGGGCGCACGGTTCGTGATCGAGGTTCCGCTTCGCACTAGTTGATACGGGAGCGCCATGGAAAAGTGCCCCGAGTTTGGTATCAACGCGGCCCATGCGCAGCCTGCCTTTGCTCCTTTTGATCCTCGTCGCGTGCGGCGATAACAACGCCGCCAAGAACAAGCCCGACGCCTCGACCGGTGGCGGTCAGCACGATGCCAAGGTGTTCGAGGATGCGAAGGTGTTCATGGACGCGGCTCCGTCGGTCGTCGGCACGATCGCGGACGTCCGCGCGGCGACCGATGGCACGCTGGCGACCGCGATCATCCTGCAGAACGTGACCGTGACGTACGTGAAGCCGCAGATCGGCGACCCGATGAGCGACCCGGCCGGGTTCACGATCCAGACGGATCCGACGGGCCCGGCGATCATGGTCGCCGTCGATCCGGCGACGCTGACGCCGACGCCGGTCGCGGGGGACGTCGTGGCGATGACCGTCACGAACAAGACGACGGTCAACGGCCAGCCGCGGGTGATCGGGCTCACCGGCTTCGCGCGCAGCTCGCAGGGCGCCGACCTCGGCGCGCTCGTGCAGGATGTCTCGGCGGCGACGGACCTCGTGACCGCGCCGGACTCGTACGACTCCGAGCTCGTCACGATCACCGGCACGCTCACCGGCGCGGCCGGAAGCAGCGGCCAAGGGTTCTCGCGGTTCGCGATCAACACCGCGGGTATCACCGGCCAGGCGACGCTCCAGCTGCGTGCGCCGACCACCGTCATGAACGCGATCGACATGACGACCGGATGCGCGATCACCGCGACGAAGGTCACGTTCTCGAGGTTCACGTCGGGGAACACGACCAACTCCGAGATCACGGTGTTCGGCCCGAGCGACTTCGCGATCAGCGGCTGTGCGGCTCCTCAGGTCGCCAAGGCGGTCGCGGTGTCGGCGACGAGCGTGAAGATCACGTTCACCCGCAACGTCGATCCGACCAGCGTGCTCGCGGATGGCTCGCAGTTCACGGTCGCCGGCCTCACGGTCGCGGCGAACCCGGTTGTCGCCGGTAGGACCGTCACGTTCACGACCGACGCGCAGACGGCTTCGAACCCGTACACGGTCAACGTCGCGAACACGATCAAAGATCTCCAGGGCAGCGCGCTCGCGACGACGCTCAGCGCGAACTTCTTCGGCTACACGCTGCCGGCGACCGTCTTCATCAACGAGTTCAACCCGGGCCTCCCGAGCAGCTGCGACCTGATCGAGCTACGCGTGAAGGCTGATGGCAGCATGGGCAACTTCCGGCTCACCGAGCGCGATGGCTCTGCCATCAACTACGTGTTTCCGGCCGCGCTGCAGGTCCACAAGAACGACATCGTCATCGTCCACTTCGCGGGGACCTCGACGACCTGCAACCCGGCTCCCGCCGCGACGGACGAGCTCGCGGGCGACCCGGCTGGTCAGCCGGCCGCGACCCACACCAAGAACTACGACACGGCGATCGACCTGTACTCGACGAACGGTACGGGACTCACCGGCACGACCAACGTGTTCACGCTCTACGATGCGACCGACACGATCGTCGACGCGGTCTTCACGACCGGGACGACGAGCACGGCGGCCGCAGCGACGCTGAGCCAGGCGGCGATCGTCGCCGCGGCGGGCCAGTGGATGCCGGCGCAGACGACCTACACGGACGCGACGTTCAAGGACGCGGCGGTCGACTCGACGATGCAGGGCGCCACGACGGCGACGTCGATGTCACGAGTCAACGACGCGGATACCAACGCGAAGGCCGACTGGAGCACCGGCGTGTCGACGGCCTCGACGTGGGGCGTGCTCAACGCAGGGCAGACCGCGTTCCCCTGAGGTATCTTGCGCGGCGACATGGCAACGAAGCCGCGCATCCTCACCGGTGACACTCCCACGGGCCGACTCCACCTCGGCCACTGGGTTGGCTCGCTCGAAAATCGCGTGCGCCTTCAGGACGAGTACGACTGCTACTTCCTGATCGCGAACATGCACGCGTTCACCACGCGCGCCGAGAAGCCGGACGACATCCGCCGGGACACGCTCGAGATCGCGAAGGACTGGATCGCGGTCGGCATCGATCCCGAGCGTTCGACACTCGTGCTCCAGACCGAGATTCCGGCGATCGCGGAGCTGAGCTGGTTCTTCGCGATGCTGTTGCCGTTCAACCGGGTCATGCGCAACCCGACGCTGAAGGAAGAGATCGCCGCGAAGGATCTCGGCGACCACTACAGCTTCGGGTTCCCGCTCTACGCGGTCGGCCAGTGCGCCGACATCCTCGCGTTTCGCGCCGAGCTCGTGCCGGTCGGCGAGGACCAGGAAGCGCACATCGAGATGTGCCGCGAGGTCGCGCGTCGGTTCAACCACGTCTACTGCGGTGTCGATTCGACGACGAAGGACGAGGACTACGTGGCGCGCGGCGGCGTGTTCACCGTGCCGAAGGCGCTGCTCGGCCGGATCGCGCGGCTGGTCGGCACCGACGGCAAGCAGAAGATGTCGAAGAGCCTGAACAACGCGATCTTCTTGTCGGACGAGACGAACGAGATCCTGAAGAAGTGCAAGAAGATCGTCACCGGGCGGCAGTCGGCGACGGATCCGGGCGTGGTCGAGGGCAACGCGCTGTTCCAGTACGCGAAGGCGTTCATGAAGGACACGGCGCGGATCGCGGAGCTCGAGCAGCTCTACACGGCCGGCCAGATCGGCGACGGCGCGGTGAAAGAAGAAGTCGGTCGCGCGATCGATACGTTCCTCGCGCCGATCCGCGACAAGCGCAAGAGCCTCGACGGCAAGGCCGGTGATGCGCGGGTCGTCGAGATCCTGCGCGATCACGTCGCGCGCGCGAACAAGGTCGCCGAAGAGACGCTGCGGATGGCGAAGGCGGCGATGAAGCTCGACTTCGGCCCGCGCCAGCTGGGCTGATGCCGGCGACGCTCGCGCTGACGACGCGGTCACCGCTGACGTGCGTCGTCGGCGTGCACAGCGCGCTGTCGGTGCGCGACCTCGGCGAACAGTTGCGCGCGCTCGCCGCGGCGCATCGGATCGTCGACGATCACGTCGCGGTCACGTTCGACGATCCGCTCGACGCGGTGCTCGGCTGGCGCCATCTCTCGCGCACGCTCGGCGACAACGTGACGCTGATGTCCGCGTTCGCGTCGCCGGCGGCGGTCGAGATGCTCCGCGATCCGAGCGAGCTCGCGCGCGATGCGTGGGTGCGGCTGACGGGCGGCGAACCGGCGGAGCGCGGGCTGTTCGTGGTGCGGCTGCTCAACCAGCTCGTCCATCCGAACCTCGAGATCGCGATTCCGGACGATTTCGGGCTCGTCCTGGCCGTGATCGGAGGCCCGCATCCGCGGATCATGACCGTGAGCCAGCCGGCCTGGATCGGCAGGGTCGCGAACGCACCGGTCCGGATCGACGCGGCCACGGTCAGCAAGCGCCACATCGAGCTGGGCGTCGATTCTCACGAGGGCTGGTTCGCTCGCGACGCGGGAAGTACCGGCGGTTTCTTCATCGCCGGCATGCACGCGGGGCAACGGCGGCATGCGTTACACCCGGGGATGGTGCTGGAGCTCGGGAACCAGGCGGCGGTTGTCATCCTCGCGATCAATTCCTGACACCGTTGTGACTGGCCAACGTCACGAAAATGCGCTCCTCTCGAACAGATGGCGCAGCAGTACCTGGGGAGCGTTCCCCTCTATCCACGCTCCCACTACGTGGCTGAGCTTCGCCCCGAGATTCCGGAGTCGGCGTACGCGCCGGCGCGCTCGCGGCTCCTGTTGATCCCGATCTATCTGGCCGTCGTGGTGCTCGGCATCGCGGCGATCGGCCTTCACTGGGTGCCGGCGTGGAGCTGGCCGCTGTTGTCGATCGCGATCGGCTGCGGCTTCGCGTGCCAGACGTTTATCACGCACGAGGGCCTCCACGGCGGGATCACCCGGAGCAAGTGGCTGCAGTACGCGCAGGCGTACCTCGGGTTCGCGCCGTTCATGCTCGCGCCGCGGATCTGGGTCGCGTGGCACAACCAGACCCACCACGCGATCACGAACCAACCGGGCGATCCGGACGCGTTCCCGACGCTCGAGGAATACAACACGCAGACCGGCGCGCGGATCGCGGTCGACAAGTTCGCGGTCGGCCCGAATCGGCTGCGCGGGTTCTGGACGATGACGTTCGGCTTCACGATCCAGTGCGCGCACCAGACCCACAGCATGAAGAAGTTCAAGTACGCGAGCGGCGGCACCGCGGTGCTCGCGATCGTCGAGACGCTCGCGTACGTCGCGCTGTGGGGTGGCCTGCTCGCCGCGATCGGGTTCGTGCCGTGGCTGTTCGCGTTCCTCGTGCCACACATGATCGCGAACGCGATCGTGATCGCGTTCATCCTGACGAACCATTCGCTCAGCCCGTACATCCCGATCAACGACCCGCTGATCACCGGTCTGTCGGTCACAGTGCCGAAGATCATCGATCGGCTAACGCTGAACTTCGGCTACCACACCGAGCACCACCTGTTCCCCGCGATGAGCTCGCGCCACGCGCCGCTGATCAAGAAGCTGTGCCTCGAGCACTGGCCGGAGCGCTACCAGGCGATGCCGCTCGGCACCGCGCTGCTCGAGATCAACCGCACCGCGCGCGTCTACAAGGACGCGGTCACGCTCTACGATCCCGATACCGGCCGCGAGTGGTCGGCGATCTTGCCGCGCGAATCCGCCGCGGCGCAGCTCGAGCCCGCCGCGTGATCCGCGCCGGCGCGCTCCTGATCGCGCTCTGCGCCGTCGCCCACGCCGACGGCAAGACGAAGGAGCTCGCGACCGGTTACCAGAAAGAGCTCACCGCCTGCCACACGCGTGCGGAGGGCGTCGGCAAGGCGAAGACCGGTGCGCAGTCGCTCGTCGACGGCGGTGCCGCCGAGTTTCACGACGACCTCGACGCGCTGACGAAGGGCTTCGACGTGATCCAGGCGTACTGCGGCGAGCTCGATGCGACGCTCGCGCTGATCGCGGATCCGAACGCGTCGTACAAGCAGCTCGAGCATCAGCTCGACGATCACGACAACAAGATCCGCGCGCTCCGCAAACAGAGCAAACAAGCGCTCGACTCGCTCGCGCCGGTGATCGCGCGCGTGATCCCCGCGGTCAATGCACGTGCCGGGACCGCGGCGCCGGTCGTGAAGCAGACCCCACTGGTGTTCCCTTCGGGCCGAAAGGTGAATGCGCCCGCGATGGCTGGCGGCTGGAAGGTGTCCGGAACGCAGACGACCGACACCGCCGAGTACGCCGAAGGCAAGGCGAGCGCGATGCTCAGCGTCCGCGCCGTCAGCGAGACGTGTGCGGCGCGCAAGAAGGACCTGCCCGCGTCGGCGGTCGATGCGCCGAACCCGGCATCGAAGGTCGAGTTCTACGAGTGGTACGACAAGGACGATCGGCGGATCCGCATCGCGTGTCGCGCTGCGAAGTCCGGCAGCGTGATCGCGACCCTCGACATGCCCGCGTCGGCGACGTGGGCGCTCGAGCCGGTGCTGTTCGCGATCCTCGACGCGCGCTAGCCGCTCACGGCCCGAGCGAGCGTCCCCACGGATGGTTCGCGAGGAGCGCGTCGGCGCGCGCCCGCAGCGCTAGATCTCGCCGGCCGCTGACCGCAGACGCCAGCGCGATCGCGAGCTCCGTCGCCGATCCGAACCGATCCTCGGGGCGCTTCGCGAGCGCGATCGCGAGCACGGCGTCGACATCCGACGCCAGGCTCGGCATCAAGTCCGACGGGCGATGCGGCATCTGGTACACGACCTCGAACAGGATCTGCGGCGTATCCGTGCCGCCGAACGGCGGACGCCCCGTCAGCGCGCGGTAGATCACCGCGCCGAGCGAGAACACGTCGCACCTGAGATCGACCTGCTGCGAGCGCGCTTGCTCGGGCGCCATGTAGCCGGGCGTGCCGACGATCGCCGCCTGGGTCAGCGTGCCAGTCGAGCTCGCGAGCGTCGACACCCCGAAGTCGAGGATCTTCCACGTGCCGCGCTCGGCCGCGACCGCGTAGAACAGATTCTGGGGCTTGAGATCGCGGTGGATGATGCCGGCGGCATGTGCGGCGTCGAGCCCGCGCGCGACTTGGCCGACGAGGTCGGCGAGCTCGCCCGCGTCGAGCGAGCGGCGCCGGCGCAAGATGCCCGCGAGGTCCTCGCCGCGCAGCAGCTCCATCACCATGTACGGGACGCTGCGATCGATCCGGCCCATCTCGTAGACGCGCACGATGTTCGGGACGTCGAGGGAGCCCGCGATCTCGCCTTCGCGAATGAATCGCTCGACCAGCATGTCGTCGGCAGCCGCGGTCTCGCGCAGCAGCTTGACCGCCGCGATCCGGCCGCTCTCTGTATGGCTCGCGGCGTAGATCTCGCCCATCGCACCACGGCCGATGATCTCGGCGAGCTTCCACTTGCCCGCGAGCCGACCCGTCCATCGACCATCGCCGCCGGCGCCTGCGCGGAGTGCTTGCTCGAGGTTCTGGTTCGCCTCGGCGAGTTGCGCTTCGCGCTGATTCGCGAGCAACAGCGCCTCGTGACTGCGCCGCGCCGCGGCCTCGAGCGTGCGCCGCGACAAGCGTGCGAGGCCGAGCGCCATGAGCAGCACGGCAGGCACCATGATCGTGCCGAACAGCTTCGGCATCAGCGTGAGATCGGTCGCGCGAATCACGCCGCGATCTTCGATCGCGCCCGAGATCACGAGCCCGGCGAGCACGACGTAGCCGCCGACCGCGACGAGCGGGATCACGAGCGCGTAGCGGCGATCGAGCCCGAGGCCGACGTACGTGATGCCGAGCGTGATCACGACCGGGACCGGCGAGAACACGCCGAGGAAGTAGACCAGCTCGATCGAAGTGAGCGCGGCAACCCAGCTGAACAGGCGGAACACGAACGGCGTGTAGCGGCGCTCGTCGCCGCAGCGGATCCACGCCCACAGCGCGGTCGCGATCAGCGTCGCGAGCGCGATCACGAACGGGACCTTGCGATCGAACGTGCCGGGAAGCGCCGGGGTGAACGCGACCGCCGATCCGGCGAGCAGGACGACGGCCATCGCCCATCCGCGCATGCGCGCGGCCTCCTCGGCGTGAAGCGCTTCGGCCACGACCGCTGGGTTCGGCGATGACGTACTCCCCAGCGACCGCTTCACCTCGGCCTCGCCACGCGGCGGTGTGGCGGTCAGGGTCGGCAGGTCGGTGGTCGCGCGCGACCGCGTCGGCGGCGAACCGCGTTTCGGCCGGACCACCGTCGGCAGTCCGTCGCGCGCGTCCTGTGCGTCCCCGTCCCGCGTCACGTCTAGCAAACGTATCACTCGCCGTCGGTGGGCGGCGCGTGCGTTCGCGACTCGTTGGCCAGCGCACCAACGTTACGCGCAGCGAACCGCGACGACTCGATGCGCTATCCGATCGTCGCGGTGATCGAAACGACGAGCGCCTCGGGCGGTTCGACGAATGCGAGGCCGCAGCCGACCTCGGTACGCCGTGCGATCCGGGCGTCGGTGCGAAACGCGAGCTGGTCGACCGAGCCCGCGATCGGGATCCGGAGCTCGAGTGCGACGACGGTCCCGGGTTCGAGCTTGCGCTTGGTCATGATGAACGCGCCCGACGCCGAGACGTCGCGGAGCACCGTCGTGAAGAACTCGCCGGTCGGGAGCTCGACGACCGCATCGATCGGCACGACCGCGCGCGGCGCGCGTGCGGGTGCCGTCGCGGCCGGCTGAGGTGCAACGGGGATCGGCGACGTGTCGCGGCGGAGCGTCGTCGTTCGCGGCGTCGGCGGCTTGAGCAGCGCGAGGCGTCCCGTGGTCGCTTCGCGCGGGGGAGCCGGCGATCTCTTGACCTGCTCGGTACTGGGGAGCGTGACCGCCGCTGCAGCCTCGAGCTTCGGAATCTTGCCGGTCGTGATCGCCGCCGGCGGCCTCACGAGTGCGGGCATCTTTTCGGTCGGCACCGCGGTCTTGTCGAGCGGTGTCATCTTCACGGTCGGCGGCAAGGGCTTCGCGATCCGCTGAGACTGCCCCGCCAACGACTCCGGCGCGACCTCGCGCACGAATGCGAGCCCGAGCGGCTGATCGGGCGCGTAGTCGAGCAGCGTCGCTGCGTAAGGCTGCGCCGCGAGCGTGTCGTTTGCATCGCGCCACACGATCTCGAGGCCGAGCCGCGCGAGGTAGACCGCTGTATCGTCGGAGACCTGCGACGCCATCGCGGTGACCAGGAACGGCACGAGCTCGCGCGTCGCTCGCTGCGCGCGCGCGTTCACGAACAGAACTTCCCACAACGCGATGTGTGAGACCGGCTCGGGAAGGTTCGTGACGTACCCCTGTTCGAGACTCATCCGCAACAAGCGCAATGCGAGGCCGGGCTGGAGGTCGCGCGAGAGCAGCTCGACCGCGGCAGCGCGCATGCGCGCGACGTACGCGATGCGGTCCGGTGCGCGCTCGAACCGATCGCGGTAGTGCTCGATCATCCGGTCTGCGTTGTTCGCCTCGAACAGGCGCGCCTCGACGATCCTCGCGATCGCGGCATCGTCGGGGTTCGCGCGCTGCGCGGCCGCGATCACCTCGCCGACGCGGTCCGATAGGTTCGCGACCTTCGCGATCCGGACCGCCTGGACGAATTGGCCAGCGGCGATGCGATCCGCGATCGCCCGCTCCGGATCGCAGCGCCGGTGATCGACGAGCGCGAACAGCGTCTCGTATCCCTCGCCCGGGCGCGTGGCGATCGCTTGCTTCAGCGATTCGTAAGCGAGCTCGGGCAGCCCCGCGTCGAGGTAGGCGTCTGCCGCAGCCACCGGCTGGTGCTCGCCGAGCGCGAGCTCGCCGATCGTCACATGGGCGCGAAGCTCGGTCGCCAGCTCTCTTGCACGCGCGAGTGCACCTGGATGGCCGGCGCGCCACGCCTCGACGTAGAGCGCGAGTGCGTTCCGGCGATCCGGATCGCAGGTATCACTCGCCCGCGCGAGATCCAAGGTCCGCTCGACGGTGCGCGGCAAACCGCGCAGCTTCGCGAGCTCCGCGGGCCAGTTGTCGGCGCGCCACAGGCGCTCGCGAACCCAGCCGGCAAGGACCATGCTTTACGATATCAGTAGCTGCAGTCTTCGGTGGGCGACAAGCCCTCGCTCGCGATCTCGAGCGACGCGTGGCCCTTCGCGTACGTGATCACCCAGATGCCGTCGAAGTCCTTGCCCTTCCACTTCGGCGGCGAGCCGATGCCGAGCGCGCGAGCGACATCGCCGATCGCGCTGTGCTCCCACACGAGCAGCACGGTGCCCGTGCGGGTCTGGATGTCGGCGGCGACGCCGGTCGCGTCCTTCTCGTCGAACTTGCTGTCGATCGCGAGGTTGTACTTGATCGCGAGCGGTGCAGCGGTCTCGAACATCCGCGCGTGCGATGTGGTCGCGCCGAGGCCGAGCGCCGGCACGTAGATCACACCCGGCTTGCCGTACTTGCCGACGATCACCGCGGGAAGCTGCAGCGCGCGATTGTGGCCGCGGCACGTCAGCTGATCGCCGTCGTCGGGCTTCTCGCCGTGACGCACGATCACGACGCGCAGCGCTTCGCTCGGGTTCGCGACGGCGGGTGTGGTCGTGCAAGCGGCGACGATCGCGAGGATGCGGAGCATGCCCGTCGGTATCACGGCGCATTCGGGCTTGCTCGGATCCGCGCGCGGCTCATACAGTGCGGCCGATGCACCGCCTCTGCCTCCTCGCTCTGGTCGCCGCGTGCAGCAGTACGCCCTCGACGCCGCCGGACTTCAGCTTCGAGCAGCCGGGCGGCTGGGCGGTCGGCACGACGCGATTCATGGTCCACGATGCCGCGAGGTCGCGCGATCTGGTCGCGCAAGCGTGGTTCCCGACGACGGCCGTCGCCGCGGATACGCCGATCGAGATGCTCGAAGCCGATCCGCCGCAGAACCAGTACGCGATGCTGCTCTCCGCCGCGCCGAGCTGTCCCACCGGCACGTTGCCGGTCGCGCTCGACGGTGCGCCGGGCGCCGGCACGTTCCCGGTCGTCATGATCTCGCACTGCCACTCGTGCACGCGGCTATCGAACGCGTCGACCGCGATCCGGCTCGCGAGCCACGGCATCCTCGCGATCACGGTCGAGCACCTGGGCGACACGCTGTGGGAGCACCTCGCCGGTCACGACGCCGACATCAATTCGGCGGAGCTCGACGTTCGCCAGCTCGATATTCGCGCCGCGCTCGATCAGGTCGCCGCGGGTGGGACGCCGATCAGCGCGATGGCCGACATGGCGCACGTCGGCGTGCTCGGGCACTCGATGGGCGCTGTCACCGCGGGCCGTGTCGCGCAGCTCGATACGCGGATCCAGGCCGCCGCAGCACTGTGCTCGCCGATGGAGAACCCGCTCGTGACCGGCGTGACGCTCGCCGAGATTCACGTGCCGGTGTTCTTCATGGTCGCGATCGAGGACAACAGCATCACCGAGTTCGGCAACAAGTTCATCCGTGACAACTATACGAAGGCGACGGTGCCGGCGTTCAAGGTCGAGGTCCCCGACGCGGGCCACTGGTCGGTGTCGGACCTCGACGGACTTGTCGATATCTTCGCGCCGGGTTGCGGGATGGCACAGCGCCAGACCGACGGCACCGACTTCACGTACCTGGATCCGCCGACCGGGCGAAACATCGCCGCGTCGTATGCGACCGCGTTCTTCGCGGCGACGCTGCTCGACGATGCCGGCGCCCGTTCGTACGTCGAGCAGGCTTCGCCGCAGTTCGGGGCGCTGCAGGTGGATCACCACTAACGGCGCACTGCCGCAATTTGCGGCAGTTGCTTTGTCGAGTGTGCTGAACTAGTTTGGGTACCTCTACGCGAGGGGTGGTCGACGTGAAGGCATCGTGGGGTTGGGTGATAGCGGCATCGCTCCGCTTGGTGACGAGCGCGAGCGCTGATGGGCTGCCGATCGTCCATCTCGTATCGAACACACCAGGCGACAAGGCGCTCGTTCCGGACGCGCAGTTTCCTTCGGGTTCGAGCTTCGTCGTCCAGTTCAGCGCTTCCGACCCGACGTTAACCGCGACGATCGAAGTGTGGCCGACCGCGATGCATCCGGACTGCACGACGTCGCCGGCGGAGTCGACGCGCCAGTACCACAAGTTCGCGATGTCGGCGTCCGGCGACGGGGCCGCGCGTGTCCTGAGCGCGACCATCCCGCCTCTTCAGCTCGATCAGCGGTTCTGCTACCGACTCACGCCGTCCAAAGGCTTCACCCCCGTCGACATCGCATCGTGGACCGGCGCGATCAGCGGTGGCTTCTACGCGGACCTCGCGGCGAACGCCGTGGACAAGACTGCGTTTCACGACGCGATCGCGAAACAGAGCTCGGCTACGCCCGCGGTCGTCGGAGACTTCACTGGATTCGAGGAACAGATCCGCGATGAGCTATCGCGGTCGCCGGCTCCGCGTGACTACCTGACCAAGCAAAGCGCGGCGGATGCATTCAAGGCTCAGGTCGCCGCCGCCAACGCGAAGCTCCAGCAGGCCGATCAAAAGGCCCGCAGCGACGCGAAGACGGCGAATATCCTGACCTGCGACTCGCCGACGATCGTCATCAACCACAAGCTCGACGCAGTCACTCACCTCGCTGCAAGCGACGACAACCTCGACGCCACCGTTGCGGCACTCAAGGCGCGCAACTCATCGAGCGATGCGTTCTGGGCTGCGAAGCTGCCTACGTTGAAGGGCAAGACCGGAGACGCGCGCGACAAGTTGCTCGAGGGCATTCTGAAGGCGGCCTCCGCTCAGAAGCACTCACCGGTGGCCATCCAGCTGACGCTCGACGAGAAGACCTACGTCACGCTGCAAGACGTGCTCGCGAACCTCCCGGTCGGTACTTCGCTCGATACGATCGCCGCGCAAGCACACGCGATCGCCGACGTTTGTCATACGAATGCCGCGACGAAGATCGACGCTGTCGTCGCCGCAGACAAGGACATCGCAGATCTGGCGAAGGCCGGCATCGACCTCGACAACGCCAACGCTACGGCGAAGACGGCGCTCGATGCAGCGTTGCTGCTCGCGGTCACGGATGCTGCCCCGAAGCTCAGGATCTCGACATCGCTCGCGTACCGTTCTAACGGCGATTGGGCGACCGCACCGGTGGGCACTTTCGTGTCGCCCGACCTCGGGGTCGCGTTCGCAGCGCCACTCGCGGGTGGTGCACGGACGCCGTGGTTGATGCCGTTTTTCGGCGTAAATTTCTACTTCGGACTCGTCGATCGAGACGTTCCGATCAAAGAACTGGTCGGCAACACGTGCCGCCAGCTGTGGTCCTTCAGCCTCGGAGTCAGCCTCACCGCTCCCGGGATCGATGGTCGCACCGTCGATGCGATCATGTTCGGCGCGTATCCGATGGCTGCCATCGGTCGGCGACTGAGCGAGCACGTCCGAGTCAGCGCTGGAACGTTCTTCTATCTGCTCCATCGCGAGGACCCCACCAACGCGAGCCGGATCTTCGGCGTCGCACCGTTCGTCGGGCTCTCGATCGATACCGACGTCTATCACTACATCCAGAAGGCATACACCGATCGCTAGGAGGGGAAGATGGTGGGAACAATCACGCTCGGAGCACCCCAGCAGGTCACGCACGGCACCCCATTTGCGTGCTCGATTCAAATCACGGGCGCGAGCCCGAGCGTCAATGTCACGGTCGACCTCGTCCAGACGCACGGGACCCCACCGATGTGGGCCGGTTCGAGCACGATCATAGCCGTCGGCCCGACCGGCAGTGGCATCGGTGCCATCGTCGGGATCGTGATTCCGACGCCAACGTCGATCGCGGTTCTGGTTGCGACCGCGTCGACACCCGCGGCCGATGTCTTCACGCCCGCGGCCGCCGGGCTCAAGGTCGTATGAAGTACCTCGTCCTTGCCGTTCTCGCGGGTTGCTATGCCGATTCGGATCTCGAGACCACGGTCTCGGGGCCGGAGATCACGTCGAACGCGATCGAGGTCGATTCCGGGTGCCCTGACTGCTTTCCGGTCGCCGACGGCGTGACACCGGTCGAGATGCGGGTCTGTACGAAGGCCGACCATCGGCCCGCATCTCTCGATGTAACGTTAAAGACGAGCGCTGGCAGCTGGGTTGGAGCTGGCGGCATGGCGACGACCACCGTGTCCCTCGCCGGCGGCCCATGTGCAACGGCTTCACTGATCCCGAACACGACGCCTGGAACCGTGTTGATCCAAGCAACGGTTGGCGGCCTGAGCATTACGAAGGCGGTGATGCTGAACCCCGCAACCCTCGCATTCGTTGCAATGAATCCGATACCAGCGACGCTCACGAAGACCACGACATCGGTGGTTGTCACCGCAAAGGCGAACGTGACCACCGGCGGGACGGCGAGCCTCGGCACCAAGCTATTCGCCGACGTCAACGCGATCGACCCCGTGGGCACGGCATACGAGTTTCGACCAAGTGTGCAGCTCGTCGACGCGACAGGCGGCGGAGCCTTCACGCTCGTGATCCCGCCGAACGTCAACGCGGTTGCGTATACGGTTCACGCATCGGTCTGTCTCGACTCGACCTGCAGCACGACGGAGGAGACCGCGGCGGTACAAACGATCTTCGCTACGCCGTAGCGGCCGTTAGTTGCGGCGCTCGCGATATGCGATCGGCGTCATCCCGGTCCACTTGCGAAACGCGCGCGTGAAGTTCGGCAGCTCGGTGTAGCCGAGCTTCACCGCGACCTCGCCGATCGACAGCGTGCGGTTGTCGACCAGCAACAGCGCGCGTTGGCGGCGCAGGTCGTCGCGGATCTCGGTGAACGTCACGCCTTGCTCGGCGAGCCGGCGCTTCAACGTGCGACTCGACAGCCGCAGCTTGTTCGCGACCGCCGGAAGCGTCGTCGCCGGATCGGCTTCGAGCGCGGTCCGGATCTTCGCCGCGAGCTCGCCATCGCTCGTCGACGCCAGCTCGCGCTCGCACTGTTCGATTGCCAACCGCGTCGCGACCGTGTCGGCACTCACGAGCTGTTGATCCAGCAGCGACGCCGCGAACACCAAGCGATGCGCCGGGCGATCGAACGCGATTTGATCGATCGGCCCGGTGATGAACGATGGCGTCGGGAACGCGCACTCCGCGAACCCCTGCGGGACCTTGCCGGTGAGCTCGGTGCCGAGCTGGCGAATGCCGACGAGCAGCGCGAGCATCACGAACTCGCGCAGGCCGGCGAGCCCCTCCTTGCCGAAATCGACGCGCTCGGAGATCACGAGCGACGCGGTGTCGCCTTCGACGACCAGCGCCAGCGCGATCGCCGACGTCCGGATCGCGGAGAACCGAACCGCGAGCTCGAGCGCCTCGCGCACGGTCGACGCGGTCATCGCCGCGAACCCGAGGAAGCCGTGCGACGACACTCGCATCCGCATGCCGAGGTGAACTGCGAGTGCGGGCTCTTTCGTCAGTGCGATCGCGCGCTGAGCGATCGCGTCGCACACGCGCAGCGGCACGCGCGTCGTCGGATCGGCGAGCTGCGAGAGCGTGATCGGAAGTCCCGCGAGCAACGCCTCGGGCGCGACCTTCCGCGTCGCCGCGAGGTCGACGAGGTCTCGCACGTAGGCGCCGGGCATCTCGTACACTGGCCCCGAATGATAACCCGCCTGCCCCGCCTGACCTACGGGTGATCGCCGCGCGGCGTCATGCTGGGCGCATGGACATCCCCCGCCGCAACGTCGACTTCGCATTCGCCGATGTGCCGCGCGACTGGGCCGACGGCGACCCGTACGAGACCACGTTCCTGAACGCGCTCTCGCTGCTGTTCCCCGAGGGCGAGCAGTTCTTCGTCAGATCGGTGAAGCAGTTCGCCGACGAGATCACTGATCCGGAGCTCCGCCGTGAGGTCGTCGGCTTCATCGGCCAAGAGGCGATGCACGGCCGCGAGCACCGCGAGTTCAACGAGATGTTGATCGGGCACGGCTATCGCGAGGCGCACCGCATCGACAAGAACCTCAAGGGCTTCCTCGCGTTCATCCGCCGGATCCTGACGCCGCACGGCCGGCTCGCCGCGACCTGCGCACTCGAGCACTTCACCGCGATGCTCGCCGAGGCGCTGCTCCGCGATCCTCGCATGCGCGATCCGATGCACGCGAGCGTACGCGAGCTGTGGCTGTGGCACGCGCTCGAGGAGAGCGAGCACAAGGCCGTCGCGTTCGACGTCTACAAGGCGACCGGCGGCGGCTACCTGCGCCGCGTCGCGATCATGATCGCCGCGACGATCATCTTCTTCATCGCGCACGGCATCGTCCAGGCGCGGCTGATGATCACCCGCGGCATCCTGTGGAAGCCGTGGACATGGGCGCGCGGCATGACCCGGTTCTTCATCTACCCGGCGTTCTTCACCCGCTTGATACCCACGTATCTCTCGTACTTCCGGCCGGGCTTTCACCCGAACGACCGCGACACGAACGCGCTGCTCGCCAAGTGGCGCGAGCAGCTGTTCGGCACGGGCGGCACGCTGGAGGCGCGCCTGGTCGCGTAGTTACTTGCGGTGGAGCACCGCGCGAATGCTCGCCACCGTGCGCTCGAGCCACCCCATCGGGCCGTGCTTTGCCTTGCGCTCGGCGCGCATCGCCTCGTCGGGGTGCGCTTCGACGTACTGCTCGGCCTGGCGCGCGGCCGGCTCGACGTGACCTTTCGCGACGAAGTCGCGTAGATCGCGGTTGTAGCGACGCGCCGAGGTGCGGTCGCCTTCGCCTTGGTTCGGGTCCTTGGTGTTCATGCCCTCGTAGAGAGCATCGGACGTGCCACGCGCTTGCGAAGATCTCTCGCTCGGCCGACGCTACGGCGTTGTTCGACAACGCGCTCGTGATCGCGATCGTGGCGATTGCCGCCGGTACGGCGTGCACGATCGCGGAGCTGGCGCGGCCCGCGCGCCCGGTTGCATATCGCAAGGTCATCGTCCGCGACGCCGTCGCGTTCGTCGTCTACATCGCGGCGTTCTATCCGGTCGCGCTCGAGCTCTCGACCCGGGCCGCGCGCCACTTGCCCGTGTTCGCGCACTACTGGCACGCGCCGCTCGCGCTGCGGATGCTCACGTTCTACCTCGCCGCGGATCTCGGCTCGTACGTGCTCCATCGCCTGATGCACACGCCGCTCCTGTGGCGCGTCCACAAGTGGCATCACGCGCCGACGTACATGTACTGGTTCGCCGGCGTGCGCGCGACGATCGTCCAGCAGTTCTTGTTCAACCTACCCGTCGTGCTCTCGTTTCCGCTGATCGGTCCGGCGCCGTGGTGGATCGGACTGTTCCTGTCGCTCGAGCTGATCGTCCGCAACGATTGGATGCACATGAACGTGAGCTGGCGCTCGAACTGGCTCGAGTGGATCCTGGTCACGCCGCGCTACCACCATATCCACCACAGCGCGGATCCCGCGCACCGCGGCAACTACGGTTCGTTGTTCTCGATCTGGGATCGCGCGTTCCGCACGCGGATCGATCCCGACGAGGTCACGCCGACGGAGTTCGGCACGGGCAGCGTCGACAATCCGGTGCGCGTCGTGCTCGGCGTCTAGTCGTCGCGCCGCGTGAACCAGTACGCCCAAACGATCAGGACGACCTGGAGCGGCAGCCGCGCCCACAGCGCCCACGTCGGAACATGCGTCGTGCCGAGCGGCAGGTGATTGAGCGCCATGTTCAGGTTCGCCGGGAAGATCGCGACGAACAGCGCGATCAAGCACCACGCGGTGAGCCGGCGGGTCTGCGGCAGGATCAGGCCGAGGCCGCCCAGGATCTCGGCGATGCCGCTGATCTGGACGAGCAACTCCGGCTTCGGGAGCTCTGCCGGCATCATGCCGAGGTACGGCGCGGGGTTCGCGAAGTGATTGATGCCGGCGATGACCATGAACACGGTCAGCACCCACCGCAGGATCGTCTTCGCCTTCATTTCAACCGTCGATCCACGGCGCGCGCGAGCTCGCGGCCCTCGGCGATCGCCCAGACGACGAGCGAAGCGCCACGCCGCGCATCGCCGGCGCAAAACACGCCGCGCACGTTGGTCTCGTAGTCGCGATCGACCGCGACGTTGCCGCGCGGATCGAGCCGCACGCCGAGCTGTTCGACCAGCGGTTGCGCCGTGGGACCGGTGAAACCGAGCGCGAGCACGAGCACATCGCAGTCAATACGAAGCTCGGTGCCCGGCAGATCGACCAATTGTCCCGCGCGGCGCTCGCACGAGATGCCGTGAAGCGCGATCAGTCGCCCATTGACGCCTTCGAGGTGGGTGGTGCGGAACCCGAACGTGCGGGTGCCACCCTCCTCTTGCGACGACGAGGTCCGGAACACGAGCGGCCAGGCGGGCCACGGCGTCTCCGGGTTGCGACCGATCGGCGGCGCCGGGACGAGCTCGATCTGGGTGACCTCGGTCGCGCCCTGGCGCAGCGCGGTGCCGAGGCAATCGCTGCCGGTATCGCCGCCGCCGAGGATCACGACGCGCTTGCCGCGAACATCGTGGGCCGCGCTCGCGCGCTCGCCGCCGGTGACCTGGTTCTGGTCGACGAGATAGTCCATCGCGAGCACGACGCCCGCGAGCTCGCGACCGGGGACGACGAGGTCTCTCGCGCGCTGCGCACCGATCGCGATCACGACCGCATCGTGATCGTCGGCGAGCTGCTTCCAGCTCGGCCCCATGCCACCGACCTCGACGCCGCAGCGCAGCTCGACATCGGGCATCAGCGCGAGCCGGCGATCGATGACGCGCTTCTCCATCTTGAAGTCGGGGATCCCGTAGCGCAGGAGGCCTCCGGCGCGCGGTGCGGCTTCGAACACCGTCACGGCATGGCCTGCGGTGGCGAGCTGATTCGCAGCGGCGAGCCCGGCCGGTCCCGAGCCGACGACCGCGACGCTCTTGCCCGTACGCGGTGCGCGGTGCGGAGCCGCGACCCAACCTTCGCTATACGCGCGCTCGATGATCGACCGCTCGAGCGCTTCGATCGTGACCGGCGCTTGATCGATCGACAGCACGCATGCGGCCTCGCACGGCGCGGGACACAACCGACCCGTGAACTCGGGGAAGTCGTTCGTGACGGCGAGCTTGCGAAACGCTTCTTCCCAGCGGCCGCGATACACGGCATCGGCGAAGTCGGGGACGGGGTTGCCGAGCGGACAGCCCTGCGTGCAGAACGGCACGCCGCAGTCCATGCAGCGACCCGCTTGCTCCTTGGCGTCGCTGCCGACGTGCTCGACCTCGCGCCAGTCGCGCAAGCGCTCGGCGATCGGCCGGCGATGCGGCGCCGCGCGTCCTGTTTCGAGAAAGCCAGTGACCTTGCCCATCAGGTTGCCACCCGGAGTTGTGCCGGCCGAGCGCGCCGCGCTTCGAGCACGCGCTTGTAGTCGGTCGGGATGACCTTCACGAACGAGCGCAGCACGTGCTCCCAGTTCGCGAGCAGCTTCGTCGCGCGCGCGCTGTTCGTGAACCTCACGTGATCTTCGACGAGGCCGCGGACGAGCCACTCGTCTTCATCGGCGAGCGGCTCGAGCTCGACCATGTCGAGGTTGCAGCGCGCGCGGAACGCCTGGGTCGGATCCCAGACGAACGCGAGGCCGCCGCTCATGCCGGCCGCGAAGTTGCGGCCGACGGCGCCGAGTACGACGACCACACCGCCGGTCATGTACTCGCAACCGTGATCGCCGACGCCTTCGACGACCGCGCGCGCACCCGAGTTGCGGACCGCGAAGCGCTCGCCACCCAGGCCGTTCGCGAACAGATCGCCGCCG